>Ga0194116_10005826_pt1 | contig 13418 bp, 6 predicted proteins | sample TA2MahsurfametaG_4_FD_148617 | JGI IMG/M metagenome (GOLD analysis project Ga0194116, IMG submission 148617) | Freshwater microbial communities from Lake Tanganyika, Tanzania - TA2015008 Mahale S9 surface | ecosystem: Environmental > Aquatic > Freshwater > Lake | place: Tanzania: Lake Tanganyika... | reverse complement strand
CTAAAGGCCTAAGTTTTTCACCCAATTGCAGCAACGCCATTGCGCCTGGCGTCGTCTCACGAATGACGAGTACCTCTTCGTAATCGTCGCAAAGCATGAAAGCCATTATCGAGATTAGTGATTCCTCGCGATCACCCATTGCATTGGCCTGCGTACACGATTTAGCTTAGGGAGGAAGCCTCATAAGTGTTGTCGCCACAGTCCTTTTCAGAGATGGTTATGGGTCCAAATAACAACAGTTTCCTACGAGACTTGCTCGCGCTGCAACAGGATGGTAAAGCGGCAATAAGCGCGCCGAGAAACTGGGATGAATCGCCTCTTCTACAGGTTAAAACTGACGTAGATGACGTTATCGCAACTTTTCTACTTGCCTTAGATGAGGGTCTATCTAGCTCCTCGACCGCCCCATGGCTCTTCCTCGTTGGATCGCCCGGTAACGGTAAATCAGCTGGCACAGGAGAGTTAGCAAGGGCGCTCGCAGCGAGCGGCTATTCCGTGACTGATAACGTTGGCAACGATTTCCGGCGGCTCCCGGAAGGCCAGATTCCTTATCTCTTGCGAGTGTCTGCGGCTGGGACGTCTTTTCCTTGCGCGTTTATTGCTCAGGACGCCTCGGTGGTGCCCGATCCGTATGCTGATGGCGCGAATCCGGTAGATGCGCTTGTTGACCTTCTAACTGAGTGCGAAGAACGTGGGATCGCGCTACTCGTTTGTACAAACAGAGGCGTACTCGAGAGGGCTTATTCGAAATACTACCTAGAAAGGCAAGTGAAAGGAAAACTTTGGTTTAGGGCGATCAAGTCAGCTGCTCTAGGAGAACCAGACTTCTCTGGTAAATTCGAATCAGGTCGAAAGCACGTGTTTAAGCAAATGCTCTTTCATCACTCAAGCTTAGATCGTCGAAGCTTGCTCGTCGGGCGAAATACATTTAAAGATTTGGTGGTAAAAGCAACAGCGCCCGCAAGATGGGGCGTTTGTACGGACTGTCAATCGAAAAGTTTGTGTCCATTCTTTAATAATAGAAATTGGCTAGTTGACGGGCAATTAGGCAATACCACTATTGATCTAATAAAGCATGCGGAGATCTTATCGGGTCAAGTCATAGTTTTCCGCGAGGCTCTTGCATTGATATCCCTCATACTTGCGGGATGTCCGCATGATTACCCGGATGGAAGCCCGTGTAACTGGGTGCATCACCGTATCCAAGAGCGAGACTTTTTTTCTTTGCTTTCCCGGCGGATTTATATGACTATTTTTTCCGCCTACTCCCCTAACGGACTAGAGCCACATTCAGAGGATCGATCTCGTCAGCAAAGGCACTTATTAGACTTGGCAAATTCAGTGCCGATCGAAAAACACTCGATGTGTGTCGACGCTGTAAAGCCGTTTTCCGACAGAGAAATCAATCTCTCTGCAGACGTCGGCGTAGAGCGGCTCGTCGGGGTAAAAGGTATTTTTAGAACAATGGATGTCTTTACAGACATCCAGTCATCTGATTTTTACGAGAGATGGGAAGACTTTGACATTTCGCCTTTTTCTACACGCGAGGGCGGATTTAGTGAGCTGGAGCGATGTTGTGCTCAAATATGGGCCTCTCTTAAAAGTGCGGCTGAAGCCAAAGGGGACGCCTCGGCGATCTGCTATCGCGAGCTGATGCGCTGGGCAACGTCGTTTACGCTTCGCGCCGGAGCACTTGTGGAGCGCCGCTGGCGCTTTTCCTCCGAAATCGATGTTTTGGCTAGAGTTTTAGAGATCGACGAGCCGAATGAAGAGGACGATTTGCTTTTATTTGCGTTGCAGGACGCAGTGTGGCGGATGCTCCATGATCCTGCGCAGGGAACTCAGATATCAGCATTCGGGTTTTTGAAGGGCGACTGGCTTGAGCGGAGTCTTAAGCCGAAGGTTGTTTTGCCAAAAGATGGCGAAAAGCAATCTATTGTTCTAGGGCTCTCTTTCGGCGATCAGACGGCGCTTCCGTTAAACGCGCGAGCATTCGTGTGGCTAAAGCGAAAAATAGACCGGATGATGGCTACGTCAAGCTTTCCGGTCGAGTATCTGGAAACAGCGAAGGACTCTTTGGTTAAAGCGGCATCTGAGAGTAGCTACCACACTCAAAATGAGGATGTCGAGTTGGTAGTCTCGCTTCCTCTGCCCAGTAATGACCATGTGACTCTAAAAAGGTCGCGAGGACGGGTGATCGTTGATGGCGTATAGAGACTCCTTGCTCGAGGTGATAAGGGTCGACGAGCGAACTGCGGCGGAGCCGAAGGTGCCACCCCCTGTGTCTGGGAAATCATTTGCCTTTCTTCAAACGACTGGCAATAGGGACGCACCTGAGACGCTAATCCTTGAGCTTTTTAGGGAAATATTCTTTGACCCGGTTTCGAGCAAGGTTGGTGCGCAGCCCCTGTCCCCGGACTTCCCGGATTTTTCACGGGGCGAGCGCGCGGTTTTGAATCTCGCGAGGGGTAGGCTGAAAAAGAATCGGAATTCGGTAGGCGATGGATTTTTCGCGCCCGTTTATCCGGAGCAGGCACGCGGCGGTTGGTTGCGCCAAAAAAGCGATCGTGCAATTCGCCATCATTTCATCGAAGGGGCGTTGGCGCACGGCTTACAGCACCTGAACGATCAGGAAAGGGAAGAGCAGGCTGCGCTGATCGTAAGGGCGTTAATGGGCTCAAACCGACCAACGAATCATTCGGATGTTCGTTCACGAGAGCTGTTGGCGGCAGCGGTGGCGGATACTTCCTTCGAGCCCGGTAAGTGGCAAATGCGTAATGAGTCAGAGGCGGCCGTGCATTTAGCGACGTCATTTCAGGCGAAAAATGATCCTGCCCTATCCTTGGGAAAGGGAGATCCGCTTGCAGAGTTGATCGCAAACGATTTCAGTCGTCTTTGTGAGATGGAACAACATCTCCCGAGGCTCTTGTGGCTCGAGTGGTTGAAGAGCTTCCTCCGGCTCGCGGTACCGATATGGGTGCTATCCCGAATGCGAATTGCGGTGATGCTCAGAGACTGGTCTGTCTCTGCAATGGAGGGTGCGGGCTTCCCTTCCGAAGACGCGATCAAAAAAGCGATTCAAACTCGATGGCAGGGGATCTTCCATCCGACGAGTACCGGAACAACCGAAATCGCTCAACATATAAGTAAGTTCATGAGAGCTCGAATTGAATTGAGTATTCTGATTTACCTTTTAAGGGAATCAGTCGGTGAAAAGTTATTTGATAAGTCCCTTTCAATATCAAGCCCAGGCGCCGATCGAATAACTGTATACGAATTACTGCAGAGCTTTTCCGTTATGCCGCGTGCGAAGGGGCGCGCTGGTAATAATGAGGGCATCCGGATTGATTTAGTTCGTGCGGCGGAAAGTTTTCCGGCGTGGGCAAATCCGCTTAACGTTGGCACCGGTAAGAATATCGATGAGTTCTTACGCGCGTTACGTCGTTTTCAGCCCGTGGAGGAAGACAGGGGCTATCTCGCAGAGGCGATCCCACGAACAGATCCCCCCCAGTCGGTGGTTTTTCCGGGGCCTGCGATGATAAGGCTCGTACTGGCACTTTGTTACTTGCGGAAGGCAGGTCAACCTGACGAGCTTCGAGGAAAGCTTGTCTTGTCTGACCTTGAACAACATTTTCAACGCTATGGTCTCGAGTTCTCTGCAAGCGCGGGCGCTCGGCCTAGGTTGATATCCGAGCTATCGCGGCTTGGCCTTTTGAAGGGAAGTCCGGATGCAGGGGAATATGCAGAACTTGTCGTTCCCGTTTTTGCCTCCGAGCGCATTCCTAGCGGAGATCGCTTTGTTGCGCGAGGGGCGAGAAAATGAGCGCAGCGATTGAAGCATTTAAACGTCTTGTTATTACGTATTTCCGAAATGTAAAAGCGGGTGGCGTTGAGTGTCGTCTGGTTATTCCAGGGCTGACTCCAAGCCTGTCTATCAATTTGCATGAACTGTTGAAAAGCGAAGATTTGCCGAGTGTTTTAGTTGTTCCGCGATCAACACCACCATCGAGGGAGCACGGGCTTATACATGCGGAAGGTCTCACGAGTATTCGGCAGGGTGACATGCTTATCGTCACATGCCCTGGAGAGCTCTCAAAACTTCAGGACGGAATTAGCGGCGCTGGCGGCGCGATAAGAAACTTTGCGGTCTCGGACGAATGGCCGTGGATAGATGATGGGAACGAATATTTTCGCTTCCGTACTATGTTCCTTAGAGAGCTTTTTAAGCTTTGGAGTGTTGGTCAGAGTGATAAAAAGTGGCTTAACAGCGTTGCTAAGAGCCTTGTAACGAGTAGTCAGGCGTCACTAGATCGTGCCGCGCTGCTCCTTGAGGATGTATTAGGCTCGTTCAGTCCATCCTTGTATGGAGATCTACCTACTGTAAGAGAAAAGTTTTTATTCCATGCTGGGCTGCCTCGCCCTGCGGGGGACGTGTTGACCTCGGATGCTGATCAATTTATTGAGCAGCTAAATGACCTTTCAAAATTAGTACGGCGGGCCCGTGTCGAGCAGGACTTTCGTGGCGACGTGTTGAGTAGGATAGATCGACTTGAATCAGATCCTGCTAAACAAGAGCTTCTCGTTTCGCAGGTTAACGCTCTATTAGACGGGCTCGCGATAAATGCAGAAAGACAGTACTCGGGGGCGCTTGTACTTAGAGGCTGTTGGACTGGCGACGTTCTGCGGTGGTCATCACTGACGATCGATAGGCTAATTAGTTTATTTAGCCCTGTTGCCGGATCGTCGAAACTTCAGATGAAGGTGAAGTTGACCGTAAAGTCAGGGTTGTTGTCGCCCGACGAACGAAGTGCTGTAATTTTCGAAAACTCGGATTTGAGTTTTACGGTGTCGGTAGATGGATTATCCGAACCGGATCTTAAATCAGCAGTTGTTCGTATTGTTCAGGGGTCAAGAAATATAATTCCTGAAACACCGATTACTATTTGCCGAGACACGATAATTCTGAATGTCGCGTATCGGGATGTATTCCCGAGGGATTCGAAGAAAAGCAGAACGATTCGAGTGCAGATGAGTATCGGCGGGGTAATCCAAATAGAGGTACCCGTTAAAGTAACCGCATGTTTTCACGATTCGCCGCTAGTTGTGGTTTCTGATCCGGGGTTCAAAGTAATCGCGGGAAAATCGCAAGCGCAAGACGATGAGAGTGTTTGGGAGTCAATCGAAACCACTGGAAATGTCTCGCTGACAGCGGTGACGTTCGATTCGATGGAGACTGTTGACGTTTCGGTCGAACAGAATCCTGTTTCGCTTGAGATTGACGGAGAAGATGCACGAATCAGGCGACTTTCTAGGGTTATTGATCCGTCAGTAAGCCCATCAGGTCGATATGGCGTTGTTATTGAAAGCGATTCAGCGATTTGTCGCGTTGAGATTGAAGCTAGCACTGCCGAGCGCGGCGAGTTCACCTTGGAGAGAGAGCTTATCGTCCGTCTCGCAGAGGGGAACAAAGCGCGGCTGACAAAGCTGGTGGAAGTATTCGTTGGTTCGACATCGGAGGCATATCCATATCTAGGCGGCTTGAGTGACGCGACAAGAGCAAGATCGTCACTAATTGAGGCGTTCGAGAGCGGATCAGGAGGCGGACTGCCCGTCCTCGCAGACTTATTCGGTGGTGCGCCCGCAGTATTGCCCTCGCTCACTGGAATGGTCTGGGTGTGGGGGCATGTGCAGTCGGGACGTTTAGGAATATTCAACCCGTCCAGCGAGATCACTGAGATTCTTGATCTCTATTTTCAGGCGCGGCGTAAGGTGGTCTTTGAAATTTCCCAAGGAGTCCCTCCGCCAGAGGGGCGATGGCCCGCTTATGCTTGGTACCCGACTTTTGTTGATAAGCGACGCAACATTATTGAGTCAGCGCTAGTCGGTTATCTTGAGCAGTTCATAGCTGTTAACGATTTCCTTGTAAAAAAGGGGGCGGAGTTGCGTTGGGAGGACGCGTTTCTCCTCGCAAATCTCGACAGGGTCGTTCACTGGGCTGGAGCGTCGGAAAGCGGGAGGTTTTCGCTGGTCGGGCCTTGGCATCCCCTGATGATAGCTAAGCGATTTATGACCCAAGAGACCGCCTTAGCAAGCGTACGCCGGTTTCTAGCTAACGCTACCAACAAGAGTGGGATAGCAACCAACAAACTCGCGATTCTTTTAGATCAGATACAAGCATTTCGATGGATTCCAATGTTGAGTCCAGACGGCGTTGAGTTTGATCATGCATATGTTTCTGCCACCTCCGACCCTGGGTGGATGGCTGCCATTAGCGCCGAAGTGTTAGATAAAGCATCAACGGAAATATTTGTTACATCAATTAGACGCAGTCTCGGCTTGAGTGTGACATTGTTGCCAGTTGCGCAGGAACGTATGGCAGCAGGGTTTTTTCGGCAGTTTCAGAATGCGCACCCAACTCGGCGATCGATTTCTCTGTCTGCGGAGCCAATTTACTCTGGAGATCGTCTGATTTCATCAGCAGAGGACTTCCTTTATGAAGGCGAGGAGTTATCTGCGTCGGGCCGGCTTCTTCCCGGTGGCCTGCACTTATTTCTCAACGAAGCGGATGGGTTGAGGCCGATTCATTGGAGAGACCCGCCAATATGCGTTTATAAAATCAACGAAGCATCTTCGTGGCAGGAGTCGTATAGGGATATACATCTTTTAGCGCCAGCGAAACCTAGACTGTCAAGATCCGGTGGAAACGAGCAGCCGTTCGCGCGCGCGTCTGGTGACAAGTCGGTATTCGCTGGGGCCGTGCATAAGATCACCGTCGGAGCAGGCGGCGTCCCGCGCTCATTCGCGTATGAGAGGGACATTAGAGGCCGGCCCGAGCGCACCATAGGTGATTTATTTGTTTCGGCTCTAAATCTACAAGCCGTTATGGCGGGGCCGTCTCGTACGGCGGGCTGGGCTATCGATTTACCTGAAAATTTAAAGTTTCGATGGAATGTTATCCCGGGTAGCCAAATCGATCCCGCGGTCTTAGTTCATTATTCCCGCACTGGCTTCGACGTTGGAGAGTCCCGAGTACTTTGGGACTACAACATGAGCCTTACTGGCCCCGCCAGCAGCTATTTTGTGCTTTCTAAAGTACCCGAGAGCGTTACAGTTGCGCTGGGCGGGAGTCCTGTACTGGCCGGGCAAGGTGACGGGGCTAAAGTTATCAGGGAGCTTGCAGAAGTAGGTCTGGCGATTGGAAGCGAGAGCTTACAGACAGGTGCAAAGGCGCTAGGTGTCATCGGTACTGTTGCTGCTATTCGTTTGCTGAAGGGGTGGGGAGATATTTGCGGGCCGATTACAAGCTCACAGCGTTCACGCGGTTTTATATTGCCCGTGGACTCGTTCCGGGAAATATTGGGCGCCGGTCTAGACGTAGAAAGCGTCGAAGGTCTTGACGCGCGCCGAGCTGATTTAATCGCGTTTCGATTAAGTCTTAATAACGATGACCACTTGTTTATTAGCTTCTCAGCAATCGAGTGTAAGTATTCCTCGTACAGTTTCTCTGAAGAGGGTGCGCAGTCGGCGCTAGAACAAGCGCAAAGAACTTATGACAGATTGCTTTACTTGGCGGAACTGGCGCGTAGTACGTCGGGGATCCCGGAACGACTCGCCTTGTTACATCTAATCTCATTTGGACTACGACTGAATTGCGCGGCGGACGATGCTGGTCTAGCGATCGATCAGTTAATTATTCAGAAATTGATCGACGGAGACTACTCGATCAGGGAGCCGCTATCACCAGCAGCCGTCTTCATCACCGAATGTCTTGGTAAAGCTCCGAGCTGGAAGAAGACCTCTGGGCTCGAAGTTAGGGTATGCCCGGGGCATTGGCCGGGCGTTAACGATACCCCCGAGCTGGTCTTGCTTCGGCAATACTTACAAGGATTATTAGGTCGCTTTGCCGAGCGACAGGAGCCGGAAAAAAAGAATGGAGTGCCAAGCGGCACTGACGTTTCTTCAGTAAAGAAAAGTTCGGTGGGCTCGCCCCCTCAGAGTGACGAGCCGGTGAGAGCTATCGGTGGTGATCGTATGGCACTGCCGAGCTTGCCGACACCGGGTCTGGCAATTGATGCATCGCGAACCGATGTCAGCCCTTCTGTAAACGCAGACAGACTGTCACCGATCCTAATTGGAGCGATGGGAGAAAAACGTCGGGTGTACTTTGATCCTCAGTCGGAGACGCGCCCGCTAGACAACTATAACGTAATGGTCTCCGGATCATCTGGAAAGGGTAAGACGCAGCTAATAAAAGCGTTCGTTGCGGAGCTTCGACGTCAGAACCGCAACGTGTTCATGATTGACTTTAAGAACGACTTCGCCAGTGACAGGCAATTCGTCGCCCTCTCCAGACTTTCGTGTCGCTTTGTTACCTTCGACGGATTACCTTTCAACCCTTTAATTCCGATGCCCGTGAGTCATCCTGCGACTGGCCGTCAGGTGCTGCAGATTTCGCAGTACATCACCGGTATAACGTCCGTATTGGCAAAAACCTTTGGGTTAGGGACACAGCAGGAGTCAGACTTAAAGGATGTGATTCGAGATTGCTACCGCGATTGCGGGCTCGACCCATCGGGGACTGTCGAGTACAGACCAGATGCGGTTTATCCGGACTTCAACGACGTTGGAAACCGTTTGCGACAAGCTAATCCGTTGGCCTACAACAGGATGGATCCGTTATTTGATCTTGGCGTTTTCTCGTCAGCGAGTCGCCGCTTGACTTTTGAGACATCGCTTGGCGAGTCAAGTGTTATTGATCTCAGTCAAATACAAAGCGATGCAATTAAGTATGCGATCGCGAAAATTCTTATCATCTCTGCGCATTCCTATTATAACTCGCGCCCTCACTCGCCTACGCTGCAGCAGTTTTTCGTTTTCGATGAGGCGCACCGTGTTCTCGATGAGGGCTATTTGGCAAGATTCTCACGTGAGTGTCGCGCTTACGGCGTCGGGCTCCTTTTATCGTCGCAAAATCCCGCGGACTTTCCCGACGAGATCTCGGCGTCTCTAAACACAAAAATCATTCATGGCAACGGAACGGAGCGCGAAAGAGTTAGGGACATCATCAGGACGTTGGGTGGTGCGTTGTCGGAAGAAGAGGTGGCGCAGCTCGGTCTATTCGACGCTTTCATTTCTAATCCGCACTATCGATCTCAGCGCTTTAAGACACTCGCTTATCCGCATTATTTGGTACTTGAGGCGATTCGAAAAGAAGAGGGCGTTCTGCGTGCTAGCCTCAATGTGGACGGCGTAGTCACGAATCGACTTTCTATTGACTACTTAGTCAGCAGCCTAATTTCGACAGGCTTGGTAACCGAAAAAAACGGGGTGCTGTATTCAGTGCGACTGGCGTAACCTGTCAAGGAGGGGGGGGGAAGATATTCCGACGCACCCGCTTATTTTTGATCGCTAGTCTAAAGAGCGCACATCTAAAAGTTTTTTGAAGTGACGCCCGAGGGCGCTCGCGAGTGAGACCGGCACGGCGTTCCCAATCTGGGTGTATCGCGGAAGCTCTCGTCCGAACAGTCCCTGACGCGGATTTCCGGCTCTACGTAAACCACCCGTCGTTCGCGGGCCGAAAAATTGGTACCAGTCAGGAAAGCCTTGAAGCCTCGCCCACTCTCGTACGGTTAGAATCCTTGGCTGAGAGAAATGAACATAGTCATCTGGTAGTGACGTCGCCGTTACGGTCGGGCCATTGTCTGCCCATCTCTCCGGAAGTAACCGCTGTGCAAACTTCTTTGACCTCATAGCCAGAGGAATTGTTCCATTATTTCTTATCATATAATTGAATTTCTTCAAAACGCTCGACGAATGAAACGTGTAGTCGTGCTCTGTCACGAGATCGCCTTTTCTTAGTAATTTTCCTTCTCGGGTCGTTCGAAAGAAACGCTGAGTTCCGTCTCGGGCTGCGGCTGGGTAACGGCTGGTTCGACCTCCGTTCTCGTACTCGTCGTCTACCAAATCACCCAGTAGATCAATAAGATCGGGTGACGCGATTTTTTCCTCCGGAAAGAAAACCGGTTCACCGGAACGACTATTTTTCCATGGGGCGAGGATTACATCTTTTCGGACACCGATAATCAGTATGCGAGGCCGGTTTTGGGCGACTCCGAAATCCTTCGCGAAGACGAGTCGGTGTTCGACGTGGTATTTTTTCAACGATTTAAACGTTTTTAAGACGTGCTTAAAAACCTCTCCCTTCGCGCCTTTAGGTGTCCACCGCGCCCAAAGTAGACCTCTAACATTTTCGAACAGAAAAACTTTGGGATTTAGCAAGTTAATCATCCTTGTCATTTCCTCATAGAGGAAGTTAGCAGGCACTAATGATCTATCTACGCTGTATGAGCGCCTGTACCCAATCCCTGAATAGCCTTGACATGGCGGGCCGCCAACAAGGATGTCTAAGTCTCCCGATTTGGTAGAAATGCCGTACCGAGCCCTAAGATCATCTCGTAATTTTGAAGCTCTTTTAGGGTTGCAGGTTATGTCACGGATGTCCTGACAATGAAAGGCGGTGTCCAGCAAGTCTGGTAAATGTACCGATCGATTCGAAAGGTAACTTGAAAGCGCGTTTTCATTGAGCTCGCTAACAAAGACTGGCGCGAACCCTTCCAACTCTAAGCCCAACGACAAGCCACCGCAGCCCGCAAACAAATCAACCATCGTGAGCATTAGTTATAGTCTGCTTTTTACTGTACCTGACGAAGTTCGTTGATTATCGAGAGACTCGATTGACCCGTTCGAGACAAGCATACCGGAACGCGCGCTTTTTTCCAGGTTGTCGGGTGCATGCTTGATAATTATGTGCCAGCCACGGGCTAACTTATCGATCGGTCGGGTAGGGAGCCCTCGACGAAGTCGCGAGCGCGCGACAAAGGATATCCACCGATCGCTTTTAACACATGCTTTACAACTCCAGGCGACACTGTTGATCGGCCGCCGGGGATCACAACCGGCGGTCTTCCGGTTTTCGTCAGCTTAACGTGTGATCCCTTTCCGCCTCGGGTTTCCGTGTAGCCGTAATGGCGGGTAAGTGATGAGATTAGTTCGTTGCTTGTTACAGTCGCGGCTGGGTCGACTGCGCCGATGGGAAATATCGGGCGTGCTCCCTTTGGAAGGACTATAAAAATCTCCTCAGTGATATCAGCCAAGGCCGTGATCATGTTAGGAGCGACACCCCAATCGATCGGGGGCGTTATGGGTGGTAGCTGTCCGTCAAGCACTTGCGATTGAAGATTCTTTAGTCCGGCGTGATAGGATGAGTCGGTCAGAAAGTTGATACCCTGTGCGTATCCTGGCGGCTGGTTTGGTATTTGTTGCCTCAAGAGTCGTCTAGTTGCTGAATGAATCTCAGGGTCAAGGCGCTCTCGATAGCGCCTCTCGTTGAGACGACGAACCGATTCCGCGTTCGCTAGACTCTCCTCGATGCAAAGATTCGATAAAAAAGTTTTTCGATAAACATGTTTTTTGTAAAACGAGTAACGATCGCTTCCCGTGGTAACGAGAATTCTAAAGCCTAAGCTCTCTACCTTGTGATGAAACTGCTCGTGAAAAAATAGCGTGTAGAATGCTGCACGGAGAAGTTGCTGTTGTATGGCTGCTGGAGGAGCAGAAAGCCTTGATGGATTTACGAAAGAAGCAACATCAATCGCAGTTCGAAGTACGCATTCCTCCCTAATATAAATTCCCCATGCATGTCCGAAGAAATGAATAGGACAGTACCAGGCGCAGTGAGGTTCGGGCTGTTCGGACGCGACTCCTTCGCCAGCGACAAAAGGAGACCCCTCTAATGCCCGTTTTACCTCGTCCCACCACTCCTTAATGCGAGGATCGGAATCGGGAGCGTAAAGTGGAGAGGGGGGGCTTGCATCGTCTTCGGGACTTAGTATGTCATCTATAGAAGTTGAGTAAATCGACTCATCCTCTTTGATACTGCCGATCTCTGGGGTTTCCTCAAAGTTCTCCAGCGATTCAGTTTCAAAGCCAGGGCGTATGCCGTACCTGTTAAGGGTAGTTATTGCGTTCTCGATATCAAGAGGCATGGTGGTACTTCTCCAGCGACCAAAGTTTTTGACGTATTCCCCTCGACGTCCCCCCGGATTTAGTTCCGGTTCGGTCTAGATACTGACGGTTAGTGTATCTGCCTTTTGACTGATCTGTTTTGCGTATTCCGTTGGCGTTAATCCGCCAAGTGTTTTCTTCAGTCTTTCATCGTTGTATTCCCTTCGCCAAGTCTCGATCACGCCAATTCGGACTCGATACTGAATCTCGCCATCAACGGTAATGTTCTGTATCTCCGATCGCAGGCCCACTCGTAGAAGCCTTGCTTTGAGTGCTTCGGCCTGATTGGGCTCACCGAAGATACCCAGATGCAGCACATAGGCTCCAGGCCGCAGAATCGGTGCGCTGGGTACGGGGGACGAGTCCCCATCGGTTCCTTGCTCAACAATAACCACCTCTCTCGTGGACAGAACCTTTGGGAAGTCGAAGACGGGTGTAGGTTTCTCGGACGCCTCGGGTTCAATCGCCGATAGAGAAGGGGCGGATGCTTGCTTTGTATCGACCACTCCCGCCTGTATCGCATCGATGGTTTGGCGCTGCCACTCGAACGCTTTCGACACGAGTCGACCTGTGATTTGTACTTTACGCGCGAGGAGCAGTTGGGCCGCTGGCGCGGCAGTATGGATCCGATGGCTTGCAAGTATCCGCAAGGCAGCGATGGCATTGTCTACGCGGAATTCGACATGCTGTTGTACTCGGATAGTCTCTGGTACCGCGACCGCAGCATCCGCACGCGCGATGGCAGCATCCGCGGAGAGATTGACGGATTTAGTTGGCTGCTGTTTGACCGGCGTGCAGACATGATGTCGCGTAAGTGACTTGGCGGCGGCAAAGAAAGGTTAGGACAACGCCGATCCTGCCCTGCGCCTCCCTTCAACTGACTCTTAGAGCGTCAAAACCGAATTCTGACTCTCGCGTATCTTTCTTTGATCTTTGACTAAGCTCTCTGTGCGGAAGTGTTCTCTCAGACGAATTCACCTGTCAAAAACCGGATATTTACTTACACATTTTCTTACACACTGCTTAGTGACACATGTAAGTCATTGAAGGCCAACAGGGATTGCTGAGTCCAGTCTTCTCATAATCCCTTGGTCCTTGGTTCGAATCCAAGCGGGCCCAGCCTTACAAATCCGTCCGTTTTTCCCCCAGCCCTCGGATCATCTCTATAACCGGCAAAAAGGCTGCCTAAACTAACTTCAACACTGGACCAATCAAAGCGGGCTGGACAAAGCTCGAACGCCTGTGCCACTACGTGAGCCGCCCGCCGGTGGCGACGCTGTTCTCGATCCCGAACAGTTGGGATGCAGCCGCGACTCGCGTAGAGTGGACAAGGCATGATCGTCGACCCGCTTGCG
>Ga0194116_10005825_pt1 | contig 13421 bp, 11 predicted proteins | sample TA2MahsurfametaG_4_FD_148617 | JGI IMG/M metagenome (GOLD analysis project Ga0194116, IMG submission 148617) | Freshwater microbial communities from Lake Tanganyika, Tanzania - TA2015008 Mahale S9 surface | ecosystem: Environmental > Aquatic > Freshwater > Lake | place: Tanzania: Lake... | reverse complement strand
TCTTTATACATTTTAAGAAATTCGGCAGAACGGCCTTCGGTAAATCTGCTATAGCATGCCTGATCATCGGTATCGCCAAGAATGTCTACCACATCTGGCTTAAACCATTCCATTACTTTAAACCAAAGCTCTATCGCTTTATCGTCTTGATAAGGGCACTGCTGGTCGGATGAAAGCATCCATTTTAAATCGTTTGTCATTTAAATCCTTACGTAAAAAAAGTCACGAGGTCGTGACTTGATATTTAAGAAATTGTAGCATATTAAACTAGGTTGTCAATAGGCTAATTTTGAACTGCTATAAAATGAATAATTAGTACTCGTTTTAGGTTTGCTGCATTTTCAATTTGACAGCTGGCTCCCTCTGTAGTTATAGTGTCTTTTTTTATTGTGGGTGGATAAAATCGACCAACACCAGAGTCACATTCAACTGTAAGCGATATACTTGGTTTTTTTATAAATTTTGCATCCTTGTAATTAATGGTAAAATTTGCCATAGCTCCAATCCCAGCAGGAACATTCACTTTTTTTTGACCAGCATAAAATGTTCTTGCAACAACATCTCCTGGTTTAAGTGATCTTCCTTCTAATGTAATTGTTGATCCAGAAGTTGTTACTCCAGACAGGGCCAGGGCTCTGGCCACCTCCGTTTTTAAATTTTGTAAAGTAGAGGCATCAATTGGATCCCCGTCGTTAAATGTCTGACTCATTATAAGTTTTCTCCTAAATCGTGTGCTAAAATTTCTTTTTCAGAAACCTCTACTACCTTTGACCTATCTAGCCCGTATCTGTCAAAAGAATCTGGGTCCACAATATGTCTTAATTTATTCTGTGATACTAGATACATTTTACCATCTGATATGTTTTTGATCAAGGTTCCGTCCCTAAATCCTAGTTTACCTATAAGGCTAGTTCCTGACAAAGCCGCCTCTGTGGCTTTTACCGTAGTAAAAGACCAAGACTTAGCGGCCCTATCTGAAACTAATTTATATCTTTTGCCATCTTTAATCCAATAGGTAGCCTTGTCTGTTTGAACGGCTAACCCTGAAGGAAAATTAGTTGGTTGTGAGATTGTCAAGGTGTTCTTCGTAGTTCTGAACAGCCTCATCCTTTGCCTGCTTTTCTTCCATAAGTTTAGTAATTTCTGCCCGTAAAATTGCAATTTGAGTTTCATAAGTTGATACGATTTCTCCTATACGCTGTTGTAGGGCGGTTATTACTAGTTCCGCTTTTTCTGCCACTTTTTAATCCCTTTCTTATTCTGAAACAAGAGAAGACTTCTCTGCTTCTAAAGCTGCAACTTTTGCATTTAAATCCGTCTTTCTAGCAGTAACTTCAGCAATTAAAGCTTCGTCTGGCGAAGCAACTGCATTAGCCTCAATTAAATCTAAGTCTGCGTTATAAATAGCAAACTGAAGAGATCTAAGGTGTTGATTTACTATATTTTTCTTTTCGTCATTGTCTAAGACAATAGGTGCTACTGGCATATTATTTCCTCCTTTTCATATTATATCATTTTATATTAAATCGTCAATAGCGGACAATAGGGCATTTTTTTTGTCCCTATAATCCTCAATTATTGACTCAAAACTTGGCTTGCCTTCTTTATTTTGATACCCTCCATCTATATTAGATTGAATCAGCTGTGTGTGCCAATCTATTATAGAAATCCTTTCTAAAATAATATTTCTTTTTTCTTCTATATTCATGTTATCTCCTATTCGTAATCAGAGTAGCCAGAATAGCTGGACCAGGTGTTTCCGTTATCATTTGTAGCTCTTACTCTAATTCTCCATTCGTTATTGTTTTTATTTAAATTAAAGTTTCTAGTGGTGCCGCTTTGAAGTGGTAGGGTTGCAGTTCCTCCGCTACTTCCTTGAGCATCTATTTGATATTGAATAGTTCCAGACCCAGATGAAGCACCCCAACTTGCAGAATATCCCCATGTGTTAGGAGTATTATTTGCAGGGACGTACTCTAATGTTGGTGTTCCTGGAGTGGTCGGAGTTGATGAAGAAGCTTGAGTTGTAATTATTGTTGATGACTGAACGGGAGGAGATGAAGTTCCCGCACTATTGGAAGCCGTTGCAAAAGCTCTAAAGATATTTACTGGAGATATAGCATCGGTAAGTGTAATTGTGTAGGTACAACTAGTTGAACCATTACTAGATGAAACACGAGAGTTCCCAGATGTTGGGGTTCCACTTGTGCTTGTTGTAATAAAAACATCATAAGATGTTGGGCTATTGTTCCAATTTCCAGAACTAGTAGATGCGGTTATAACGCTTCCCGCAGTATTTCCACCAGATAAAGTAACTGATCCGCCAGTGGGAATTGATGGTGGACTATTTACGGTAACAGGGCTTGATGATGCTGAATTAGATCCTGCAGAATTACCTGCGGTTACAGTACATCTTAAACTATTTCCATAGATACTTGCAAAGTTTGATGGCGGGGTATATGTAGAGTTGGTATTCGTTCCAGGAGCTGACGGCCAAATTTGAGCTGATTCTCTATATTGCCACTGATATGAATAAAATGTTGGGTTATTATTCCAACTTCCAGTTGTAGAACTAAATTGTGTGGTGCCAGCGGTTCCGCTTGATGGGGTAACTACTGGAATTGCTGTATTTACTGGAGGAATTACAGGATTTTGAACAGAGACTGCGCCTCCATTAACCTGTAAATTATAACCACCGCCCACCCCGTTATTCCAAAGAAGCTCTGGTCTTATACTATACCCTATGTCGCTTGTCGTCGTTGTGTAACTAGTTGTGTTTTCTGCTACAATACTGCCGTTAGTAAATGTGTTGCCACCAAATCCTCCGTCGTTTCTTCTCCAATTAATTTTTGTTAATACTGGTGACGGGGACCCTGAAGCAGATCCATATGATAAATAGATAATTTGTCCTGCCAATATTGAGCTTATTGTAAACCCACTAGAATTTGTAGAGTTAGCAAATCCTCCTGTAGGTTGAAAAAATGTGTAAGAAGGATTTGGAGATAAGGATGACCAGCTGCTGTAAGTTCCTGCAGATGCAGTTCCATTATTAGTTGTAGTTCCTAAATTAACGGTAGATGACCTAACGTAAAAATAAAATTGGGTGTTGTCTGGAGCAGGAAAAACGTCAAATATTGAAGAACCACTTCCTGCAGCATCATAAGATGCTGTTGCAGGAGCAGAAGATTGACTTGTCCAATACATTTGATAATATGGTCCAGTTCCGCCACTATGTGATAAAATTACCAAAACGTTACTATTATCAAATCTTTGAACTGATGATATAGATACTGATGTTGGCGGAGTTAACTGCACTATAGATTTAGATTGAAGAGTAGATGAGTTAGACTCCGTTGTTACTGGGGTTGATCCATTAATTGCTCTAGAAAAAAGAAATACTTGATATGTACCAGAAGGTAGGGTTCCTGGTATAGTGTAATTTGTCCCAATATCTGTTTGGGGAATTGTTCCAGATGAGGGCCCGCTATACGTTCCAAAATAATATTCTCCACCCGTAGCGGTAACTCCTGTAATTGTTATAGCATAATCGCCTCCGCCCAAAGTAAAAGATGGGGGAGCTGGAATAATTCTATAGTATTCACTAAAAACAGGGGCTGAAGTTTGGCCTGCATATGTTCCATATATTATGACATATATTCTTTCTCCAGTTGTTGAACTAGAAGATGTAACGGCGAGGCCATTAATAGAAGATGCGCTTCCTAAAGAAATATCGTCTTGCGATGAAAATGATCTAGTTCTATACCACTCATATGTAAAGGTTGTACCGTCGGCCCAACCTTGAGGTACGGCAAATACTTGGGACCCTGATTCTACCCTAAGCGGAGAAGTAAACGATGGAGATATGCTTACTGTCCCTACGGGTATTGGAGATGTAAAGTCTGAGCTAATGTCTTCGGCCTCCGTGCCTGCGCTATCATTGGCTACAGCAATAATTTCTAAATATATAGAAGTAGCTGGCTTTATGTTAGTGCCAGATATTGAAAAATTAGCTAATGAAGTTCCCACAGGAACAGAAAAACTGTGAACTGTATCAAATTGATTGTAATAGTTTCCATTATATTCATATGCAACATTTGTTTTAACATTTATTTGTTGACTAACTATATTAGAGCTATTATTAGTTTTATTATAACTCCAGTTAGAAAAAATTTGATTGTTTGCTACATATGCAGATATTTGTACAGATAGGTCCATTGTGGATCTGGTAGCCGCTGTAGTGTATGTGGAACTTCCATTATTATTTGTGGCCGTTACCCTGCCTCTAAAATAATAACTTGGAGATCTAACATCAGAAAGAGAAATAGTATATGTTAAAGTTGTTCCAGTTCCTGTTGCAGCATCTGTCCAATTTGTTTGATCGGCACTATATTGTATTTTTAGGGAATAAGACACTGGGCTGTAAGATGACCCAGTATTTGCCCAAACCCCCCTGGTTAGCGTTAATGTTTTACCGTCTTGAAATAAAGAGTCAAGATATGCATTACTTTTTAAAGTTGGTGTTTCAGTATAATATGGCACCAATGAATCTGAATCGTGAACTATTACCCAGTTATTAGAACCGCCTACGGGTGTTATGCCACCTTGTGTTAGTGCAGGATTCTTTCTGTATATCCTTCTTAACTTTACCCAAGTACCATTACTATTTTTGCGATAAATATTTCCAAGAACAACCCAGTTATTGGAGCCGCCTACGGGTGTTATGCCACCTTGTGTTAGTGCAGGATTCTTTCTGTACCAGGTCATTACTTACTCCCTTTGCATCCATATATCGCCAGCGTCGAAATCACTGTCGCCTTGGCTGCCATTATTATATTGTGCTCGTGATTGAATTTGGCTTCCGCCAGGACCTGCGGTTCTAGGATCACTTCCTCCTCCAAAAAAGAATGCTCTACCCGTTGTAAGAAATCCTGTTTCTTCGTCAACCACTACAGTTTTATCTCCAGAGGTTCCGTCTTCGTTGTTTTCAATATTTAATTGTAACTTAGTGTTTTGAATTATTAAAATTGAAGTTGAGTGATTGTAACTAATTTTGCCTCCTGCAAAACTAAAATCGCCATCTGAATCTAATTTAAACGCATATCCCCCAGAAACCGCTGGTCCAACAATTCCGTCTGCTGGATTTAAAGTAATTGCGCCACCAATTGAAGATAAGGTTGTAGAGTTAATTGTCCATCCGCCAATTTTTCCAGTTCCATCTTTGGCTAATTGAAATCTTGGAGACTCGATCCCGTTTGCATATGCAGCAATACCGCCAGAGTTTATTAATATCCTATCTCCAGAACTTGGGCTTGAACCAATATAAAATGTTCCAGTAATATCTAAATTACCATTAATCGTTCCAGAGTTAGCTGTAATCTTTCCAGTAATTTCTGCATCTGTAGATATAAGCTTTCCAGTAGATGCAGCAATTGATGATGCCCCTACTGTCAAAGACCCGCCTGTAATTGTTATATTCTTTGCTATTACAGCACCTGCTGGAGTTACTGAAAAATTAGCTTGGGCGTTTCCACCCGATACTGTAGAGCCTGCCCAAAATGCATACGTACCAGATGGTGATAGTCCAGCGTATGATGAAGTTCCTGCATGTAAAGTATTTTCTATTTTATTAGAAGTTATCATCCAGTCGGCAATTTTTGCACTTGTTGTAATAAACGTTGGACTAGAAGTACTAGCGTCTCCAACTATTTGTGTGGTGGGTCCAGCTGTAGTGCTATCGTATACAAAAAGGCCAACCCTATTAAAAAATATTCTAGCGCCAGATTGAATTGCTTGACCCTGAGCATCCAAGTCTCCAGTAAAAATTGAACCATCAGTTGCTATTTTCACTGGGTTACTGATAAGAGATAACGCTCCTATATTTCCTGGAGTAACTGATTGTTCTGCTGAAAAATTTGAAGTAGTACCGTCTGAATTAAAAAATTTAATTTTTACATACTTAAGAGTGTAAACCGTATCTATTACAATTCCTGGACTTGATCCAGAATACACTAGGTTTGTATTGTCATTTGGAGTAAATCCAGCCGAAGTGCTTGCATAAACTTTTGCGTGAGAAACACCTGATGGTAAGGTGTATGTAACGCTATATCCGTTGGATATTGGCGTTAGTGTAAAAGTTGGGGTTACTCCAGCAAGACTGTTTGTTTTTTCTGGAACAGTAAATGCCGTTCCGCTATCACGATTATCTAAGGCATCGGCAGATATAAATAGTCCGCTAAATGATGTAAAATAAGCACCTAAAACATTATACAGCTCTGATTCTGTTAATGTAATAGTCTGTGATGTCCCAGAGGTTGTTGGGAATTTAGTAAAAAATCCTGTTGTTGAGCCATTTGTAAGTCTAATGATAAACTTTTTAGCATCAGCAGCAACCGTTGCGGTTATTATAATATTGTTTCCCGACCAAACGGCGACAATAGAGGTAGCAGAAGCGGGGGGAGTTATGTCTAAAGCCGCAGCAACTGGGTCTATTGGAGTAACCGCCACTGGATCTGAATAAGGTGAGTTTCCAGAAATTTTATCTATAAGTTTTACTCTGACCCATCGTTTTAAAATATTTCCTACAGTAACTTCCGCTGGGTTGGCAGAAGTTGCTAAAACCTGTTGATACCCCGTTGTAGGAGCAGTATTTGATGTAGACACCACTTCTTCAATTACTGCAAAATCAAAATTTTTATCTGTTTGTGTTGTGTAGGAAACAATGTATCCTAAACTAGACGGAGTTACGGTGACAGTTGGCTTTGTTAATTTAGATACATATCCTGCAGTTGTTAGTGTTAATGTATCTGACCAAGGACTCACTTTCCCGTCAGGAAATACCCATTGAAAATTAAAAGAATATGGCTCAGAAACTTTTAAATTTACAACGGGAATTGTAAAAAAATCTTGTCCTGTTTTAAAGATGTTATCTTTATTTAAATCATCAGGATAATTTACAAGAGCTCCACGGCTATCGTCAGGTATAAATGGATCTATAGAATCAACCATTTAAAAAACCAACTTTATTTTATATTCTATATCTACTGGTCTTCCAGGTTTTTTAATTAACGGAGTTGATAAAATGGATCTGCTAATTAATCCATATCCTGGATCAAACGTATCTTCATCATTAATTCTTATGCCGTCAAAATATACAGTAGTATTGCCTCCTGATGCGGTTGTCTCAACTCCAATTTTAATAATAGAAGATGGGTCAGGAAGATTTGGAGCAGCAGTATAATTTGAAAAAAGATTATTTAAAGAAAGTTCTTGTAGTTTATCTCCTGTGCCAGATTCTGGCGTAAAGTCTATAAAATAATAAGCTGAGTCAGAGCTGTAAAACTTTATTCTTATTTTAGACACATTATTGTCTTCTTTTTTGTAAGCAATTGCAATCGTGTCATTAATACTATATCCAGATATGTTGTCGGATATGAGAGAGTTAATGTACTCTTTTGATTGTCCCGCTGTTACGTTAACTTTTATCATGTTGTCGCCAATTTTTGATAAAAACGTGTATGCTCCAGTTGCATCTTGAGTATTTGCTTGAGATTCTGGATTTAAAGATCCGCTAAACCAGTTAAAATTATTTCCAAAAGAAGTAATAAACTTGCTGTCAAATGCGTTAGCAGATTGTCCGCTTGTAGGGTATAAGCCCACCTCAGAAATAACCCCAGATACATCTTGAGGTATTGTAGATTTATATGTTATAAAGTACTCAAATACTGGATCATTGTCTGCATCAACACCATTTTGTTTTATATCAAAACTTGATAGCTCTACAGGCATTCTATAAAATTCAAAATTTAATTTCGTGTCATTTCCCTTTGTATTAGGAGTAACAGATCCAATTCCAAAAGCTAATTCTTTACCCAAAATATCAGCCTCGCCCGCCAAATAGCGAGTTAAAAACCTTTTACCAAACTTAGTTATCATTTTCTTTCCACCCTAACATTAATTGCTTTTAATTTTTTTCCACTACTATTCATAACTTTAAAAATTACTTTTGCTGATAGTGTATTTGTAACGGGGTCTCTAACAGCTTCGTTTGTTAAAACTTGTACATCAGAAAGTTTAGGTCTGTCCGTTGGCTCTTCTGGAACTTCTGGATCTTCTGGGTCTTCTGGGTCTTCAGCAGGATCTTCAGGGTCTTCAGTAAGATCGCTTGCCAGTCCTCCGTCGCTTCTGGCTGCTGCCTCTTGAGGATTTATAAAACTTAAATAATTGGTGTTAGTTATCCTAGCAAGGTCTGACCCCATTATAGTCACTATCGACGGGGAGGTAGGTTGTGAACTTACTGAAGATTTATCTTTATTTGATTTTGCCATTTTTTTATTATACCATTTATGAGCTATAAATCGATCTAGCTGTTATTTTAGTACTTAGCCCCCCTTCAAATGAGTTAGTTAAAGATATTACAATAAATTTTTGTGTGCCGTTCAAGTCATTAGCGGGGTGATTTATTGTAATGGTATCTCCTACAGAAATCAATGGATTAGAAAAAACTTCTAAGTCACAAATAACTTGTTTTTTAGACCATTGTTCTTTTACAAAATTTGAAAGACTTTTAGCGTCTTCTTCTCTTTGAATCCAAGAAGACTCTACTGTGACTTGTTCTGGAACTGCAAATTCATTTATCGTTTTGTCTAAATACTCATTTTGACCTGCTCGAACTAATGTGTTTCCAATTACACTAAATGAAGCAAATTTAGAATCGTCTAGGGGGACAAAAGTTCCTGCGTTGTTTAAAACATAAATTTCAGCTCCAAAAGAATTTAACCTACTGCCTACAATGTGTATAAATTGACTTAGCCCAGTGCTTGGAATAATTGGAAAAACTGGCCTTGAATCATATTTGACATTTACCTTTAAAAGTTCTCTGGCAACGGTTCCAAATTCATCCATTGTTCCCCCAGGGATTGTTTCGTTATTAGACACACTTGACACTCTATCTCCATATAGCATATCTAATGTTGTGTTACCAAATCTTCCAATATTTTGGTTTTGAATAATTCCATCTGTATATTGTTTTTCAGTAAGTGGGACGGCATATACATAATCAAAAAAGGTAGAGTTTACATTTGAAAATAATGCTACGTTGCTTGTTGGCGGTAAAACGTCTTCTGCGTCTGCAGCTGTTATTCTAAAATTATTTACAAATGCATCTATAGCAACAACTGATTGATTGTTTTCTTGTTTAGTCTGTACACGAATATCAATCTTGTAAGAAGTTCCTTCTGCAGCATAGGCCAATGTTTTATTTTTTTCTACCTGACTATCTTTTAAATTAGTAATAACTCCATTTTTTACTTTAAAAATTGATAAAGGCCTGTCTGATCCACTGTCTGGCTGATTGCTGGTTGTTTCTAATTGAATGTAATACCCGTCTAAGCCATTATTATTTGTAAAAATTGCTATTCCTCCAGAGGCTTTGGTGTTCTTTTCAGACCCCTTAAAGAAAAGATTTGTGCCAAAATTATAATAATTTCCAGAATAATTAATTGTCATATTTTTTACAGCTACTGAATAATCTTGTTTTTTATTAGAACTTCCGCTAGAAGTTATTTGCAACAAAGATTTAGATATTCTTTTTACAGTAGTTAATTCAGGAGTTGTTTCGGTAACATGGGATATGTCTGAAGGAGTACTTGTTCCTTGAGAAGTTCCAGATTTGACTATAAACTTATTGTCAAACCCAGACCATCCAGTAACAGATCCAGAAGCTGCATGAGCAAGGGGCTCGGTTCCAAAAGCTCCTCTTTGCTTTACTTTTATTTTTCCAGTTTGGGCAATAGTTTTATTTGCTGCTTGCTCTGTAGTAATGTCGTTTGCTATGACTTGCAGATCTGACTGCTTAGACACCCAAATCTTTTTTATTACACCGCTTTTGCTTTTATACTGGTATTCAATTGCATAATATTCAATAATTTCAGAGTCTATTACTAGATAACCAGAATAGTTATACAAGATTTGATTACTTGTTTGATTAACCGTTATTGGAATTGTGTTAATTTCAGTATCTAGTCCTCCGCCCTTTGTGCTAGGTGGGATTGCTGATGTTATAGCGTACGCCCCTAGATATGACGTTCCTGCTTTCCAAACGGGCTGTCCATCTCCAATTAATTCGCTTGCCGTCACAGGATTCCATAAAATTTTTATCTGATTTGCTGCTGGTAAATCTCGTTTTTGTAAAGACATAATGTTAGCTAAAACATTTCCGTCTTTTGAATATTTAAAGTTCCAATTTGGGGTAGTGGCTCCAGAAAAAAAGTAGTCTCTGGTATAAAATTGCAAAATATTATTTTCATCAAATAACGCAACCATTTGTGAATCTCTGCACAATTTTTGGATAGCATCCCAAACTTTTTCTCCATCATCGGTCCACCAATAATAAGGGGTAAAAAGCGATTTGTCAGCTATTTCATAATTAGATCCAGAAATGTTTTGTTTTTTATAATTTATGTTATAGTTTGTAAATCCAACATTGTCTAATAATTTTCGTATAATGGCTGCCACATTAGAATCTCTACATACTAATCCAGGGGAAATTATATCTTGTAAATATTTTGCACCGTCTAGTGCGGTTAAAGAAATATCTCCAAATTCTGAAGTTGTCCAGCTGTCTATATAGAATGTTCCCTGTTTAACCTTTTCGTATTGGCCCAAGGAGTCTGAATAGGGAGCTCCTGAAAAATAAATTTTTACATGTGATTTTAATTCCGCAGATTTATATAAGTATATTTTAGATGCGTCAAAAGCTGATCCTTTTTCATATGAAACAATTTTCCTGTTAGACTCATAAGAAGCTAATTCCAGGGATAAAGAGTTAGCTGAAACTCTACCAATTGGCAGAATATCATCATCGCTTGTTGATGATTCGCTAGACACGGAAGAACTAACAATGCTATCTGACAAATCTTTTACCCATCTAGGAGATAGCTCTATTACCCCAATGTGTGAGCCAGATACAGCACCCGCCACCAGCTTTAGTGTTGATATTGAGATTGGTTCTGAAATAGTTGCAGGCTCTGTTGTAACCCAGGAAGTTCCATTATAATATAGAGTTAGAGTTCCAGCATCGTAATTTTTTAATTCGCCAGTTTTAAATGACTTAATGTTAGAATTTGTTCCTGTGGCTAAAGCTACGTCTCCTTCTTTATATACAGTCCAGCTTGTTGGAATAGAATGCGATATTTCAAATCTAACTATTATTTTATTTGTTAAAATTGACGGAGAATAATTTATGGTAATTGTTGCACCCTGTCCTTTAGGAGACAGCCAATATTTATAATATGTATCTGTTCCAGGATAGTAGGTTCTAAAATCTAATGCATAATCTACATTTTTTGGATCTTTCCATGTATTAGCTTGAACATCTCCAAAAACTGCATATTTTACTCCCGCCCCCAATGGCCTAAAAGCTTTTATAATAGAAGATGACGGAAAAAGTTTTTTATATGGCATTGCTCCATCTGATGCTCTAACATAATCTGGAGTTCCTGATACGGTTATGTTATCTATCATAGAGTTCATATTGTACTCAATAGTACAGCCTATACCTGTTTTTATTGTGGTATTTTGTTCAACTAGGCTTTTGACTGCTGGGATATCAATCATTATACTTCATCCAGTGATAATGAGACATCCCAATGTGGCTGCAAGCCTCTTTTAACTACTGTAAAACTACAAGATGAGAAAACTACAGTATATGGCTCAAATCCTGAAGTAGATTGATCTGTTCCTGTTTTTGCTAGGTTTACTCTAATATTAAAACTTTCTTTTCCTTCATTTGATAGGTAAAATGACCTTAAGTCTTCTGCTCCCCAGCCGCCGTCAATTGTAAGAGTTCTATATGAAGGAAGCATGTTCCAAGATAGCTGAAAGCTTTTCTTATCGGCAATATGGTTTTTTCTAAGGGTCCCGTTAGACGTTCTAGTAACTTTCTCAATTCTTTCTACACCAATTTGAAAAGCACTTCTGTTGTGCTCTGTAATTTTATTCCAGATCTTAGTCGTTCCAGCGGGGGTGGCCAGCAAGTCCTTAGCCTCAATATATAATATTGATCCTCTGGGCAAGTGGGTATATGACATTAGTAGCTACCTCCATTAAAACTAGATCTTCCTTCTTTAGCATTTACTAAAGCAAGCTCTCTCTTAAATCTATTTAAAACATCTTCTGCAGTAACATTTGTTCCATTCAAATCAATATCTATATTATATATGTTATTGCTGTTTGGATTATTTGATATATTAGCACCATTAAATTTAGTTTGTGTAGGAACATTGTATCTAGGCATTGTATTAATATTTGGATATACGAATCCAGACACAGCAGCCTTTGCAATGTTAGGCATAAAGCCTTCTTTTTGTGCGCCTAAAGGACCAATTCTATCATTAAACATAATGGTTTGTCCAGCAGCAATTGCTCCACCCAATGATTTTTGCAATACAGCTTCTAGTGAACCAAATCCAAACCTTTTCCCTACCTTATATTTGTTACGGTAAGAATCATAAAAAATATCTCCCTTCTCTAATTGGTCCCCTTCAATTATTGCTTTCCTTGCATCGTTAGTAAGTGTTCCAGTTTTATCATAAGGATTCATGTAAACCTCATTACTAGCATTTCCTTTGTATAGAGTTTTTTGCATTCTCTCAAATCCGCCAGCGCCACGATAATCTCTTATTTTCCCATCATTAATTTTATCTGTATAAATGGTTACTTGTCTTGCATTAATTCCTGTTTCCTGGAGTACTTTTGCAAGGCTTTCAACAACATCTTTTGCTGGAGTTGTAATTTTTAGTTTTTTACCCAACTCGTCTATACCGCTTAGAGCTTCAGCATACTCTGGAGTATTTTTAAAATTAACATCTGTCAAATATTTATACATTGTAGTATTTAAATTTTGTGTATACTCTTGAAGCTTAGTATTATAGTCTCCTGCTCTAGTTTTTAATTTAGATAATTCTTCTCCAGCAAATGCTGCTTTTTTGCCTGCTGCTTCTTGTTTATTTGCTATGGCATCAAGAGCATCTTGTAAAGGTTTAATATCAATTTCTGCTTTAGCAATAATTGCTTCTTCTGCATCTTTTCTATTCTTTTCATTCATTAACTGCTCAATGGTCATTTGCTCTTCAGCATAAGCATTCATGTTGCCTGAAATTAATGCCTGTTGAGCTCTTAGTTGAGCTTTTTGAATTTCTAACTGAGTATTTTCTGCTTCAGTAGCCCTGCGAATTCCTTCAATTTTATCTTGAGCAGCTTTTTTAATGTCTGCAATTTGTTTTTGTAATCTTTTAGATTCTTCTTTAGCGTCATACTGGGCTTTTACGGATTGACCCCTTTGGGCTTTTTCAAGACCTTTAATTTTTTCAATCATTTCTTGATATTTTGCATTTGCACCAGAAACCGCAGGACTTACTTGTACT
>Ga0194116_10005824_pt1 | contig 13421 bp, 25 predicted proteins | sample TA2MahsurfametaG_4_FD_148617 | JGI IMG/M metagenome (GOLD analysis project Ga0194116, IMG submission 148617) | Freshwater microbial communities from Lake Tanganyika, Tanzania - TA2015008 Mahale S9 surface | ecosystem: Environmental > Aquatic > Freshwater > Lake | place: Tanzania: Lake... | reverse complement strand
CAATCCCCAATCCCCAATCCCCAATCCCCAATCCCCATATTTTACTATTTCTTTTCAAGGATATAAATAAAAATAAAGATAATTTTAAATAAAAACTTATTTTTCCATTTAATACAAAATAATCATATTCAATATTTGAAAATTATAAAATGAAACTTTTTTAATAGTTTTATTTAAATGTGAAAATTGTAAATATTAAATATATTGAAATTACAACAAACTATTAAAAAATTTATGCATAAAAAAAATTATTTTAAAAATAAAAATTTAGTTTTAGATTATTAAGTTAAGTTCTTTTGAAAATAAATTAAAAATAATCATCTAATGACTGAAAATACTTTATGTTATGATTCAGATTGGAACAACAACTCCTATAATTTAAATGATGATGATTTTGATAAAGAAACTATAGGTAACTTATAAATTTTCAAATTTTATCTTTAAACTCTTTTTTAATCTTGAAAGTATTATTAAAGAGTTTGAATTTTTCAAAATTTTAAAAGTTTTACAATATAGATAACAGCTTCTACACCAATTCTTTTACTAGCGATCGATTAAAAATTAATGACAAATCACTTTTTTATGATAAGAAAAAACACTCCATTTCTTATTTTAATAATGAAAATATGGGGATTTTTGATGGAAAAATTTGTAATGAATCACAAAAAAGAGTTTCTGAACAATTACCTCAAAATCTTATTAATTTACTTGAAAATTATAAAAAAGGACCTAATGTTAATATTAAATTACCAAAAAAAAATTTTAATACAAAAGAAGAAAGGGTATTTTTTAAGAATTTGATTGCTAATAAGCAAAAAACTGAGCTTTGTAAGAACTGGACGTTATATAAAGATTGTTATTATAAAGATACTTGCTCTTTCGCTCATGGGGAAAAAGAAATGAGGACCACAATTACTCCTATTAAATATAAAACAAAAATATGCAAAGCTTTTGCAGAAAAATATTATTGTAACTATGGAAATAGATGCCATTATTCTCATAAAATTCGGTAATTAATTTTTGAATTAAAATGCCAAAATTGAAAATGTATTTTATAAAATATTTTTAAAAAATTACATTTAGAATAAATCAGAAATGATATTCGAAGTTTTTTTATAGTTTTACAAAAATATTTTGACAAATAGAAAATTTATATATTTTAATTCAAACACAATTAATGAATGTTAAAAAAATTAGTTTTGAAATTCTTAAAATTGATTTCATTTGAATTTATAATAATTGAAAATTTTTAATTTTACAGTAATTAATGAAATAATTCGGATTTAAATTTTTTTTTCATCAATTTTAAAATAATCTCTTAAACATTCTAATTCTAATAATCTAATTTGGTTTAATTTTTGAGCTCAAAGATTGAATGTTTTTTTATTCTTCTAAGATATTTATAGCAATTAATAAATTTTTTTTAGTAAAATATTTTTAACTTTTTAAAAATGTATTAATTATTAAAAATTTTAGAGAATCAAAAAAGTCAATTGAATATAATATAATTTTACAACAATTTAGAAAAGAATTCGAATTTATTCAATTCAGTAATTTCAGTGTTGATTTTCCCATAACAACTTTGTTAGAAAAGTTTAATAATAAAACCAAATGGTAAAAATAATTTAAAAATATAATTTATTCTTAAAATGTATATTGATATTTAAATTAGTCCAAGACTCAAAATCTTTGAAACGAATTTCAAATAAAGTATTTTTTGAAATGAAATTAAATTCGCGTTTTAATTCAGCTTAAATTATAAGGTTTATTTATATTATTTAATTGCGTTATTTTGATTTATAAAAGAAGAAAACTAATTGAGTTGGTAAGTTTTGTTTAATTTGAAAAAATATATGACTCTTGAATGATAATTATTCAAGCTAGCCTATATAGAATATAATTATATTATATATTTTAGTTTAGTTATTTATGAAATTCCTTTTTAGTATAAATAATAATAATTAAGTTTCCTTTATATTTGTTAATTAATTCCTAAATATTTCTATTATTCTTAAACTAAATTTAAATTTTACGATTTTTTCTAAATTACTATTCTCTTAATTTTACTTAAATTTTTTTTATTAAATTAAAAAAAAATTTTATTTTATTATAAAATGAATAAAATTAGCGAAATAAAAACAATTGATGTCTTTGAACAATATGAAGCTGCAAAAGATATTATAAATTCTTTTTTAACTAGCTATAAAAACCAAAATTCATGGAAAATTAGATTATTAGATTCTTATGTTGTCTTTTGTTTCATTATATTTGTTGTGACATTTGTTTATGTTATTTTAAATGGATTATACCCGATGAACGCAATATTGGCTTCATTAATCTGCTCTTTAGGATCTATGATATTAGCAGGTAAAAATATTCAGATTTTTTTATTTGAAATTGCTCTTGTTTTAGAAAAATTATTTATTTTTGAATCTTTCAATAATAGTTTCCTTAAGATTTCAAATAAATCCCATTTCGAAGACAGATAAATATTCAAATGAAAAAGCATTTGCAGAATACTTATTTGGATCTCTTATTTTATTTTTCGTATGCATGAATTACTTAGGTTAATTAATTCAATCAATCTTCATACAAAAGAAAAATGATATTCAAATTTTCAATTTAAAAGCATATAATTATTTATTTAAGAAAATTAAGAAGAGAGAAATGTTAATTGCCTTTTTTTAAATCTTTTAGAGTTTTTAAAATTTTTCAAAATTAAATTAAAATTAAAATAATAAGTTCGAAACTCTAATGTTAATTTTTAAAGAATATTATAATATTTTACAAGTTATTCATTAGAACTTCTAAATATTAATCACTTGCAATTACTAGATTAAAAATTTAAATAATTAAAATAAAAATTTACTTTAATGAACTCAAATGAAGAAAACAACGAAATAAAAATCGGACAAAATTTTATATTAATGAAAAACAAAATATTAGGAAAAGGGGCTTTTGGTGAGATCCATCTAGGTAAAATATATAAAGATTAATTAAAAAGGAAAAAATATGAAAGATAATACAGAAGTTGCTATAAAAAAAGTAAGAAACTAATAGAAATTTGATTAGATATTGTAATTAATGATTTATCGATTAGGAAGATGCAACCAAAGTCAATCCACAACTATCCATAGAGACTAAAATATTAATTTTATTAAAAGGAGGAGAAGGAATCCCAAATGTTATTTTTTATACAGAGGGTGAGAGGCATAATTATATGGTTATGGACTTATTAGGAAATAGTATAGAGGATTTATTTCAAAAACAAAATAGAGATTTAAGTCCTAAAACTATTTTAATGATAGGAATGCAAATGGTATTAATTAATTTTTTTAAAAATCTGAAAAATCGATCATCAATGAAATAAATCTTTATAAATTTCAATATAAAAATATTTTTATTATTTAAAATATAAATTAATCTGTATTTCTATATGTTAATATGTTTATATTTAATCAATAAAATATTTCAAACTTTATCAATAAAAAAAAGATTTCCAGAGTTCAATATGTTCATTCGAAGGGAATCATACATAGAGATATTAAGCCAGATAATTATCTTATAGGTTCAGGGATGAATAGTCATTTGGTTTTTCTAATTGATTACGGCCTTGCTAAAAGGTTTAAAGATCCAAAAACAGGGATACATATTAAATATAAAGATGGGAAATCTTTAACAGGAACTGCTCGATATGCAAGCATTTTCACTTTAATGGGAATAGAGCAAAGTAGAAGAGATGATTTAGAATCAATTGCTTATTCATTAATTTATCTTTTTAGAGGAGATTTGCCTTGGCAAGGTTTAAAAGCAAAAACTAAAAAAGATAAATATTCAAAAATTCTAGAAATGAAAAAATATATGAGACTGGAAGAGCTTTGTAAAGGAATACATAGTAAAAATATTTTTTAAAATAGGAAATATAATAAATTTTTTGATATACTGTCGTGAACTAAATTTTGAGGAAAGGCCAGACTATGAATATCTCTACTCTTTATTAGAAGAAATATTTGATCAATTAGAATATGAATATGATTTCAAATATGATTGGATGCAAACAAATTCTATGGAAGAAATTAAAAATCAAAATGAAGAAAAATTAGAAGATTTTGTTGAGAAAAATGAAAATAATATGCTAAATCAGCAAAATTTCATATTTAATACAAAAAAAATTAATAAATCTACTGAAAATAACATAATTAAAAATGAAATTTCCAATCAAGTTTTAAAAGAAAATAAACAATTCGAAAATAAAATTAATAATTATAAAAATGAAAATAATATATTCATAAATCAAAATGAGAAGAAAACATATAAAAATGAGAATGAAATTAACATAATTACTACTAATTATCCAAATAATTTTATTGATAATAAAATTGAGAAAATTAAAAACTATAATTTTAACGATTCAGAAATAACTGATGTTGTGAGAAATAATAATAATTATCAATATTCGAATTATTCAATGAAAAACTTAACAAATATTAAATCGAGTAACACAGCTAGGAATAATAATAACATAGATGAAATTGATAGTGAAAAGGATACTGAAGAATATATTCCACAAAATTTAGATTATGGTACAAATTATTATTTTTTTAAATATTTTGAATTTAATTATTATGAAATTGAGTTTACTTAATTTTAGATATACAAATATTAGATTAGTTGTACTTAGAAAAATTAGTTATTTGAATATTAAAAAATGATGGTTATAAATGTTATTTAATTTTGCTTTTGCTTTTTTTAAAAAGAGGAAAACATTTAGTTTAAGATTGATGGTTTTAAAATTATTATATCAATTAATTATGTTTGTATAAATTAATAATTTATTAAATATTAATGGGTCTTCATTTATAAGTAAAATGTAAAAACTAGAATATTAAACTTGATAAAAATATGCTTATAAAATAATTTTTGTTTAAATTATGATCATAAAAAAATAATAATCATAAATTTATTAATTAATAAAATAATCTAAAATGATTTTTATTTTAAATTTAAAAATATAATCATTAGTTAGAATGCTTTCTGATAAAGATGGGAAAACAATTAATAGAAATATAAAACATTCAAATGAAATTAATGAAGAATTACAAAAAATAAATGAGCTTCAAGATAATAATAAAAAATTTTCAGAATTAAAATATCAAGAATATAAAATACAGTAATTGGAATGATAATTAAATTTTTATCTATTCGAAATATATTACCTTTCATTTTTTGTCTCTTTTATATATTAATAATAATTATTCAACCAAATAAATGAAAATTTATAAGCAAAGGAGGATTTGAAAGATTAAGCGATAAAATATTTAGTTTTTTATCTTGGATTGAAACCAAAATATTTGCTTTAAGTAATTTAAATATCTAAATAAATTTTCAAAAAAAGTGTGTGTTACCTTAGCGGTATTTGTTATTTACTACTCAAATTTTTTCAGTGTAATAATTACTAATGAAAAAGTGGATCAAAGTTTCTTTTATCTTTCGATTACCTTCTATATAATTACTTTAACGATATTCATTTATTTATCTTATTATTTACCTTATTTCAAAAACATATCCGAAGATAAATGGAATGATTATACACCAAATTCTATTCCTGCAGCAACTTTATGCATAGTTTTAGGAATGATCAGGTAATTCATACTAAATTATAAAATTTAGCTTAATGATTTCTACTTGGAATGTGTGGGGATATCTAACAATTCCTATTATTATAATCATGAAATTGGGTTTATTGATGACAGCACATTTTGTCCCTGGAGGTGAGATAGGTTCTATTATTTTCTTTGCAATAGTCATTGCTACTTTGACTTCTGGAAGATTTATTGAACATGAAGGACATTTGCATACTTAAAAATGCTTTTATTATTTACAAATTTAAATTTTTTTTATTTTTAACCATAAATAAGATTATTAATAATTTTTACAAGAAAATTTTTAATTTCATACCTAATTATTCAATTTAATAAGATTTAATCAATATTTTAATATATATAAAAATTGATTTCAAATAGAAAATCATCTTTCATTAATCAATACGAAATTTCATTTCTTTATATAATCAAATGCTACTAATAATTTATTTTAATCTAAATTAATTATGAATTTGAGAAAATTATTTAAAAAATAGAAGATGTTAAATTCAAAAAGTAAGTATCCTAAAAAAATAAATTTTGCATAAATATTCTTTTCTTAATTTCTATTGGAATAATAGTCTTTTTCTTTTAATCCAAATAATAAAATCTATATTCATTATTTTATTCTATATTATCCATGCTAATCTTTATTTAAATTTCAATTACTCAGTAAAATAAAAGAAAAAATTTCTATTTTATATGATTTATTTCAAACAATCTGAAAGATCGCAAGTTTTTAGAATTCTGCAATTTTCTTCATGAGCTGAATCTAGATAATGAATTAAATCATCAGAATAAATATGACATTGTTCAGCAGGAGAAGTAACACAAGTAATATAACTATCCAATTTCATATGATTTTCTACATAATCAAGGATTTTTAATCCTTCGGCAGATCCTGAAAGTACATTTTTTGTTCTAACAACAGTTCCTTCATTAACAGGTTCTAATATAGCAGATATATTGATAGTAACGTTTTCAATAGCAGGAGGATTTCTCATAATTCTTTGATAATAAGGTACAGGAAATTCTGGAGTTGACATTACTCTCAGATTATTGTGTTTAGAAGCGAATGCAATAGCACCGAAATCGGATGTATTGTTAAATAGCCCCTTTTTGCCTTAAAAAATAAATATTTTCATTATTCATCAAACATGAGAAACAATTTGTGGAAAATGATTTTATTTTCATTGGATTAATAAAATATTATTTACTTAAAAGAAAAAGCAATTGGGAAAATGGCTTTAAAAATACTTTGTAAATAAGTAAATTATTTCTTACTTAATTTAATAAGAGCGTTTTTAGAGTATCTGAGTCTGGTACTAAACATTTTTATTTAAATAATAATTTATTAAAATTTAAATAAATTATTTAATCTGAAGGAGATCAATAAGCCTTTATTAGTGTTAAAGGAAAAGAAAGCAAATATACAAATTTGAAGAAATTATGATGAAAAAAAATATAATTTTTTTTATTTTACTTTTTAATAAAAAATATAGCCGAATTTTAATAATATTTTAAGCAGATAAAAATTAAAAAATAAATTATAACATCAGAATAATTATTTTGATTTGATTCTAGATAATTTTTTTAAATTCTTCATATTTACAAATATTTTATTATAAAATACTAGCCAAAAAGTTAAAAATAACTTAGTCCCACATATAAAAAAAATTAATTATTTATAATTTTTTTATTAAAAAATGATCACAGACAAAGTCGAAAAAATTGACGTTGAAGATTTAATAAAGGATTTTAGAGTTGTTGATATTGAAGCTTTTTCTTCATATTTAAAAGAAGTGTGGAGAGTAAAAAACTAATAAAATTATAGGATCTTGCTCAAAGAAGTGATGAAAGATCAAAAGGTGTTAACAAAATAACATTTTCCAAGGTATTGTTAAATGCGCAAAAAATAATTTTTAAATAATAGTCATATCTTGAATTTTTTTCAATATCTTATTCCTCTATCAATAATATAAAAAATAATTTTAATAAATTAAATTATTTGGAAAGGATTTTCTCCATTAAATCAGTAAAAATTTGAATATCAAGATATCTAAATTTATATTAGTATTACGAGCTACCAGGAATAATCAACGATAGACTTTTTTCTGTGCTAGATAGAAATCGAAATGATTATATTGATGTCTTGGAATTCATCGAAGGAATGACAATTTTATTTTCTGAAAACTTTGAAAAATTAGTTAATTTTATTTTTGATTTTTATGATTTCGATAAAGATGGCTTGATTTCAAAAGAGGATGTTCGAGTTGTTTTATCTTATATTCCATTAACTATAAAAAATTCTAAAAAATATTCCAATATGAAACTCAAATTTGGAAAGGAAGATTACAAAGATAGAGTGGAATCCCAAGATGAATTGTATGACTTATTAGAAAAATCCTTTGGAAAAAATCAACAACTTGATTATAATAAATTTATTCTTGTGGTTGAAAATATATCTTCTGATATATTTTTATTTATCTTGATTTTCCTCATGGATAAAAAACCTTTTTCAAATACTACAATAAAAGAATTTAAAGGTAGAAAATTTGAATGTCGATCAATTAAAATAAACAAAACTCCAGTTTTGCAAAGTAGATTAATTGCTTCTCCTAATTTAAATTCAAAATTCTCTCCTTCTGTTACAATATCAAAATCTCCTATGATGACTAAAAGAATAAGCTTGGATAGTGATAAGAAATTTGGAAATAACAATCAAAATGAAAGCAAAAATTTCTTGCTTAAATTTACTGGAAGTAACAATAAAATGGAACCTAAAACAGGGCTGAAAAAAAGCGGTACTGTAAATTTTAGTAATAATCCGAATACAGAACTTATTAATAAAAAATTTAGTATTAAAGACAATTCAGATTCAAATGCTAATGACATAAACGATCAAAATAAGGAAGAAAAATTCTTTGATGATGATTTAGAAAATGTAGAGGAAGATGTATTAATTAAAAACATTCCTGTTAATAGAAAAAAAAGAAATGATTTAAAAAATCTTGAAGAAGGAAAAAATGCTTCTATTAAAAATGCAAATTTACAAATATATAATGATTTGCCAATTATTCCAGGTTTAAAATATAAAGGAATAAGCAGTGATAGAATAGACACAATAAAGTAATTTTTAATAAATTAAGGAAATTTATATAATTTTAATATTTTTCACACAAAGATAAATTCTTTTCAATAATTTGAAAATTTGTGAATTTAGTAATATTTAAATTTTTTTAATACAATCTCAATTTTTAAACCAAAGACATTTCGGAAATTTGGGGATTTTAAAAAATGATGTTGAATGTGATTCAGGAGATGAATCAGAATTAAGATTTGAAGGGGATTTATACAAGATTACAGAAACAAAAAAACTAAAAAAATTATGGTTTAAATTAGTTTTTAGAGACTTATATTATTACAAAAGCAAACAAGAACCAAGTCATAAAGGGATGCATAATCTTTCTGGAGTATTTTTAAAAGAAGAAGCACCTTTAATATATGAAGGCAGAACATTATATTGCTTTTCAGTAATTTATCCAAAAAAAGCGAGGAACTATTATGTTGAAAGCGAGGCTGAGTATAAAGAATGGGTCAGGCATATACAAAAGGCCACAGGGTATTCGAATTTAACTGATATATATGAAGTCAAAGTAAAATTTATTTATTTGAAAATGTTAAGATGTAATTTTCAAGAATATATTTTAAGAATTTTTAAAATATAAATAATTTTAAATTATTACAGGAAAAGTTAGGAAATGGAAAATTTGGTCTTGTTAGACTAGGAATTCATAAAAAGAGTGGAAGAAAAGTTGCTGTAAAAATCATGAATAAAAAAGACATGACAGTTCAAGATTTGGAATTAGTAAAGACAGAAATTGAAATTTTAAAAGTATGCCAACATCCAAATATTATAAGACTCTATGATGTTTTCGAGAATGTAGATTTCATTTATATAAGTAAACGAAAATGGGATAAATAAACAATAAAATTATTTAATTTAATTTATCTTTATAAATTTCTAATATTATGAAGTAATGGAATTTTGCTCTGGAGAAGATTTATTTAGTTATATCGAGAAAAGAGGCTTTAAATTATCAGAAACTAGAGCTGCTCAAATAATACATAAATTATGTACTGCGATTTTTTACTTACATTCTTATGGAATTGCACACAGAGATTTAAAACCAGAAAATATTTTAATGACGGATCAATCAGAAGAAGCGGATATAAGATTATTAGATTTTGGTTTGAGTAAAATTATCGGCCCAAATGAAACATGTACAGAACCTTTCGGAACTTTGGTAATTTCCATTTTTTAAATTTTCATATTTTTTTAATTTAATTTAGTCCTATGTTGCGCCAGAAGTTTTATTGGAAAAGCCTTATGATAAAAGTGTTGATATATGGAGTATTGGAATTATTATGTTTCTTTTGTTATGTGGATGTTTACCATTTGATGATGAAAACTCTGAAAGAGAGATTGCTAGGTAAAACATTTAATTTAATTTATTAAATTAAAATTTTGCAATAATAAATACAATAATAGACAAACAATACATGATCCTACTCCTTTTCCTTCTTCAATTTGGAAGAAAAATTCTATAGAAGCTAAAACATTAGTTGAAAGTAAATTTCCAAAATTAATTATTTAAGATTAAAATAACAAATCAAATAAATTTTTAAGTAGTTTATTAATTTAAATAAAATTGATAGATCTTTTACAAAAAGACCCTTCAAAGAGGCCGACAATCAAGGAAGTTTTAGAGCATCCTTGGCTTACAAAATATCATAAAAATAATCTTCCAGAAATAAGAAAAAAAAGTAAAAATGTTGTTGGATCACTATTTAAGATATATTCTACTTGTGATGAGTCTAGCATCTCTAGTAAAATAGGCGAATAAAATTGATCTTTTATATCGTTTCCTTTACTTGAAAAGAGCATTTTATTTTCAAAGATTTAAATATTTAAATTATTTTGATAATAGGTGGTTTTATAAATAATGTTTATTTATTATAATAATTCTAGAAATTTGAAATATGTATTTAAATCCGAAAAATAATTTATAATTGATTAAAAATAAATTTAATGATTATTATAGACAATCTTTTTTTATTTTGAGTTATATTTAAATTAGTATCTATTTCTTTTTCAAAAAACGATATTCAATCATCTTGCGTAATAATTATTTATCAATTATTCCATAAATTAATATCTCATTTAGTAAAATTATTTATACATTGAAAAATTTAGTGATTAAGATTTTATTTAGATTTAAAGGAAAAAAAACCTTTTCTATCCTTCTTTTGAAAATTTTATAAAAAAAAGATAAAAGAATTTCTTTATTATCTATCCGATATTTTAAAATCATATTTTTTGTTTTGGAAATTAAAATATTGCCATTCAATATATTCCTTATTATTTTCATAAAAATTTATTTTTAAGAGAAAATGCTTTAACAATTATAATAATGTATATTTTCAATAGATTCAGAACTTTTTACAAATATTTTATTAAAATAATATTAAAGAATATTTACAAAGAATGAACAACTACTTTTTTATCACTCATAGTTGCATAAGCTTCTTCTGGTAATCTCTCAGAAAGAAAATAATATGAAAACTTAAAAACAATCATTAAAGCTTGAATTCCGCAAATACTCGTAATTAGAATTGTATTAATTGCATTCATAATAAATAATAATTTATACCAAGTAGAACATCCTCCTCTTAATTCAAAATAAATTCCTGTTAAAGTTGTATTTGCATTTAATTTTTTAAAATTATCCCTTCCAGTAATACAAGTTTGGCTAAGTATAGTAGAATTGTAATTATTAATAATTGCAGTCTGACTGAACAACTAAATTTAGATATTTAAAAAATTATTTTCTATAGTTAGCATATTTTTTTATTATTATTAGAGATATAGAAATAAAAAGAAAAAATATTTAAAGAATTTTAATATAAATTTTTTTCAAAAATTAAGAAAATTACAGATGTGTATTGAAAAAAGTTTATTAGAACCAAGACTCCTACTATTATTATCCCATACATGTATATTTTGAACCATTCATCATCTGATGAGTATTTAACCTTGCTGACCAAATTATTATAGATAGCTAAATTAAATTTTTAAATCGTTAAAAATTAATTAATTATATGGATTTTATAAAAATAAAATTTTTTATTTTAATTAATTTTTTATTTACAATTGACTATTAAAACTAATCCACCAACTATGATTAATATATCTTGAAAAACTTTTTCACCACAGCCATAAAAGTTTAACAATTCTTGTAAACAAGTAGACAATCCAGTATCATTATTAACATTTTTGTTTGAAGTAGTATTAGTTGCCTGCAAGAATACACCAGGTAATGCTTTTTTGTTTATAAAATGATAGTTATTTGAGATTTTATTATCATTATCATTTATTAATTTGTAATTTTCATAATTTGATTTATTTGTAAATAAAATATTTGGGATATTATCTGAATGATTATTTTTAAAATTAATTACTGTGATTTTCAGTTCTTTTTTTGATTGAGTATTTAAATTTAAATCAAAATCAACTAATCCTGATGTATTCAAGATATTACCATAATCTTTATTACTAAAAAATAAAGAATTTTCATCAGTTATTAATCTTAAAATCTTTCCTGTTCCGGTATTTGTTGTATCAGTGGTTGTTGTTCCAGAATTTGTTGTATTTGTAGTTGTTCCAGAATTTGTTGTATTTGTAGTTGTTCCAGAATTTGTTGTATTTGTAGTTGTTCCAGAATTTGTTGTATTTGTAGTTGTTGTATTTGTACTTGTACTATTTGTGGTTGTAGTATTTGTGGATGTTGTATTTGAAGTTGTAGTATTTGTGGATGTTGTATTTGAAGTTGTAGTATTTGTGGATGTTGTATTTGAAGTTGTAGTATTTGTGGATGTTGTATTTGAAGTTGTAGTATTTGTGGATGTTGTATTTGAATTTGTAGTATTTGTGGTTGTTGTATTTGAATTTGTAGTATTTGTGGTTGTTGTATTTGAACTTGTATTATTCTTGATTGTCGTATTTGTACTTGGTAATGTGCTATTAGAATCAGGAAGTAAAGTTGAAGCTGCACTTGTTATTTTATTCAATATAATAAAAACATAAAGACCAAGAATTAAAAAAGCACTAATTAAATTGATAATGTAAGAGAGTTTATAGAATAATCGCATATTTTTGGGATTTTCCCAAAGAGGAGCTTCGCTACCTATATTTTTGAATTAAAATTAAAAATACCTAATTTCCTTGTTTTTCCATTACCTTTTGGTTTGAGAAAATCAAATTTTGCAACAATCAGATCTTGGATATAAACCTTTGAACACTGAGAACTCAAAATCATTTTTTGAATCTTGACTAATTCTTGATTACGCCAAGGATAACTAGGAGTTATTTTATCTTCATCTTCCTCTTGTTTCATTTTATTTAAGTATTATAAAAAATATAATACTTTATTAAAAAGTAAATTTAAGACAGAATCAAAATAATTTTATAATAATTAATCCTTGCGTTATCTAATTTAAAAGCATATTTTAATTAATCAAAATTCCTAAACGCATCTTTTATAATATCTATATTTTTTTATTTAAAATTAAAGATAAATCTTTAAATAAAATTTTTAAAAAATTATTTTTAATTTGGAGAAGGAGAATTATTTCCAAAATTTAAAATCGAAAAAATTTTTAGATTTATATGGGGATTGGGGATTGGGGATTGGGGATTGGGGATTGGGGATTGGGGAT
>Ga0194116_10005823_pt1 | contig 13422 bp, 12 predicted proteins | sample TA2MahsurfametaG_4_FD_148617 | JGI IMG/M metagenome (GOLD analysis project Ga0194116, IMG submission 148617) | Freshwater microbial communities from Lake Tanganyika, Tanzania - TA2015008 Mahale S9 surface | ecosystem: Environmental > Aquatic > Freshwater > Lake | place: Tanzania: Lake... | reverse complement strand
TCCCCATAATTATTTAGATGGCAAGTAGAGTATATATTAAATCAATTAATTTCTAAAATAATAAGATAATTTTATAATTAGTTAATATAATTAATTGGATGAATCAAAAATTAAAAATTTAATATCTTAAATATTATCTTTTATATAATTTCATTATTAAAAAAACTTTTTATTCATAAAAATAGTAAATAATACTGATTTATATTTTGAATGTTAAATAATTTTAATATAATTTTAAGCTTTAATTAGAATTAAGTTTCTTTTTCATCATAACAATTTCCAATTCACAATGGATAATAAAATCTGGTTGATTTAAACCTCTTGAAAAATTAATTAATTCATTAATAATGTTTTTAAGTTGTTTCTCTTGATTATGTATAAGAATAATATATTCCATTAAAACTTTTCTTTCATTTGGCTTGAATTTACTAAAGTTATTGGAATTATTTAGGACATTGAAGAAGCTTTCTGCAAATAAATTAAAATCAACAGCAATCAAATGTTTAGTTAAAGACACAAGCTTTATATTAAAAAAATTGATTATTATAAATTTACCTATTAAAAAGCATTTTAAAATAAAAAATATGAATATCTAAAAGTTAATAATATTAAATTACAATAAAATTTTACTTGAGTTAAACAACCTCCGACTAAATTATCTAAAGAGCTAAAAACTGCATAAATAATATCATTAAATTTATTTAATATTAATTCTCTGGGAATGATATTTGAAAGAGTTACCAGATTCGATAACAATTTTAATATTGTTTTATTTAATTCTGGCTCAGAGACAGTTTTAAATACATCTAAAATAAAGTCAAAAAATCCATATATTAAATTTGCATCATTAATTTTTAATGTATCAACTGAATTGACAACAGTTGTCCAAAGTTGGCATAAAATAACAATAATTTCAAGTTTGTTATTTTTATTAATCTCAATAATATTTTTTTTTATTATTTCTGAGAGCTCTAAAAAATTATTTCCAATATATTCTTTTTTTTCAGAAGAATTTACAGCTGAATTTGTATATAAAGCTTTAATTACACTTAAGCAGTAAAAATTGTCAGGATTATTTATATATAAAAATAGCATAAGATCATTTATGAAATCAAAATAAGGCAAAATTTCCAATGAGATATTTGTTGCTAATTTATTGAATATTTTGGAAATTTCCTTAATGAAATTCACATCTTTAATAAAAAAACGCATTATTTTATCAAGTAATTTTCCGCTTTTATGCATTACTTCAAGAAAGATTTGTGCCATTATTTCATTGCTTAAAAAGAATGCTTTTTTCAAAATTAAATTATATACATGAAAATTTCTAAAGAATTGCAACTTAATATTTTCAATTAAAATTGGATTTAAACCACAATTTACCTCATTTAAATTATTTAAATTGATGCCATGAGTAAATTCCAAATTTTCTATATTTATTCCTACATTATTTAAACTTTCTGCCAATACAATAAAATACTTTTCTATTCTTTCTGTAGCAGGAGCCAAAACAAATTTTAAATGATCAAATATCTCTTTACTTGTATATTTAACGAATCTTTCCGAAATATCATTTTTTACAATTTTATCATAAAGATTATCTTTTACACCTATTGAATTGGCCAATATCTCGACAAAATTTCCCAAAGTAAAATTGGTAAAATTATCATATTGATTTATGTATATATTATACAAAAAATCAAAAATTTCTTTGCTAGGTATTTTTGAAAATTCAGTGATTTGTAGTAAAATAAGACTTGCAAGGTTTTCAAATTGTTTGAGTTTTAAGATCTCAGTAAAAAGTTTCACAGTTTGATTATATAAAATTTCGTCTCTATGAATATACGGGCAAGCAGAATCAACAAATTTTAAAAATGGACAAATTAGTTTTTCGCTTTGAACGATTTGAGATCCAATCACCTTTCTTGCGAAATCAACTAAAAATTTTGAATAGGAATCTGCAACTTCAAAGCAAGTCATTATTGAATTAATTAAAAGTAAAATTACTTCAATTACAAAAAATTTATCGTTGTTTGAATGTGAGGATTGTAATTCATTTATATTAGAAGCATCCAAAATTCCATTTAAAAATTTAAAAAAATATTCAACTCCTTCTTCTTCAAAATTGCTTAAGAAAATCATAAACAAATCATAAAAAATTTCTTCGGCTTGTTTTCTATATTCAGCAATTAATATATCCTCGTTAGAAAAATTGTTCTCATCATTTGGATCACTAACTTCTATATCATCTATATTGTTTAATAATTTTCCTTGGGCTAATGCAGGTATATATATATCAGAGACTTTACAGTTTGTCATGATACACTCACAAATTTTAATTAAAAAATCGCAAAATTCTTTTTTTTCTTCTAAGCTATAATTAAAAAGTTTATATCCTCTATTGATAAATTCTTTAATTTCATTAAAAGCCATAAAAATTCTTGAAGAAATTTTTTTATTTTTGTGTGTGAGAAAATAGAATAAAGAATTGAGTAGATTTGAAGATAATTCATTTTTCATAAAAAGTAAATTAGGATAGTATTCGAAAATTGAAGAATAAACATTTGCAAAATTTGTTAGAATTAAGATTTTTTCATTGTTTTTTAATTTCAAATTAAAATTTTTTCCAATAAGCTTTTTTATTTGGTTATCAGATAAAATAGTATTTCCTATTATATTTTCACTAATAAATACATTCATGAATTCACTTATAATTTCAATTGATTTTATTTCTAAAGGATCAGATTTTTCATATAGCAAATTAATATCGTATTCATTTTGAACATAATATATCTTTCCACTTTTTGACAAGCAAATTGATTCTGTAAATATATCTGTAATTTTTTCAGAGTTTTCTGCGTTAAAGCATATAAACAAGGTTGAAAGAATCTTTTGATTTTTTAGAATATTTAAATCTAATTTTATCCATGAGTGAATAAATTCCAAAGTCTGACCAAAAAATCTAGCTTCAAATGAATTTGATTCTATTATATCTTTATTTATACTAAAATTTTCTAACAATAATCCTACAAAATCACTAATTATATTTAATTTTTCTATTAAAAAATCTTTAATTCTTAGCATTTTTTTCCCAGGTATTTGTAATTCATTTAATTCTTTCATTATGTTTTGCATTATAATTAATGCCAAATAACAATTTTCTTTAGAAATTTTTGCGAACTCTATAATATCTTCTATACAAGTTTCCCAGTTTGAGAGAATCCCAACTGATACCAGAATTGAAACAGAATAACATATTCGTTCTATAGTGATCGCATTTGTTGATTTTAATTTTTCTAATAATTCCAAAAATATTAAATCTCGATATTTCAAAAAATTAGTTTTTGATTCTGCTATTTCATTTATGTTTTCTCGGAGACTTTGATGTATAAAAAAAGCTCCTAAGAATTTTGAGTTGGGATCATCTGAATTTACTAATTGTTTGCAAATATCTATTAAAAATGGGCTTGTCTATAAAAATTTTATAAGCTAATATATCTTAAATTAAATTGAAATTAAAAAAAAAGGTTTTATAGAAATTTTTAGGTAATCTGATTGATTAATTAGATGAAAAATTCTACTATAAAAATTCTAAAATTTTTGAAATTCATTATTTAAATATTATATAATTGTAATTACCTTGAATTCTATCAAATATTTATCTGCATTTTTCTTATCCTCTGCTGAATAAGCGCCATTAAGAATTTTCCAATTTATTTCTATTAGTTCTTTTGTGTATTCAGACATGGCTATTTTAAAATAATATTTTTAATTTTATAATTTATAATTATATTTTTTAATTGATCATAAATAATTGATTCTCACCATATCACTAAGTAATATATTGATGAATATGTTGCGGAATTTCCCAAAAACTCGACCTTCCACACTGAAGCCTTTAATTCAATTTAAATACAAAATTTAAATAAAATTTTAAATGTTAGATTCACGAAATCATAAACAATTTAGATATTAAAAATTTGAAACATAATTTTTAAAATTACGGAATGCTTTAATATATAAAGTTGAGAATCATTATTGTTATTAAATTTGATAATATTTTATTATCAATATAATTAGTAAAATATTTTAAATTTATTTAAAAGAAAATATTTAATTAAAAATTAACATGGATAATGATTTTAATTATGATAAAAGTAAACAAACCAAAATACAATTCAGAAAATTTTATGATCAAAAAAATATCTATTTTGATAATAAAAATTTATCCAAAGATAAAATAAAAAAGTTTAATTATAAAGAAACTTATGAAATTGAAGAAGATATTAAAATAGATGAAAGCATAATATTAAGCAATTTAATTGATGAAAAGTATAATGGTTCAAAAATAAGTGAATATAAAAATAAAGAAGATTTAGAAATTAAAAAAAATTTCTCTCGAAAATTTTTAAATAATGATGAAAAAAAACATAAAAATAATGATAATTACATTGAAGAAAATAATCTAGTAGTTAATATTCCTAATAAAACTATTTCACAGCTAAAATTGGAAAAGCAAAATATCGAATTCAAATATCTTAACAGAAAAAACATAAACAATTTCATTAACAATAAAGAAGATTACTCAAAAATAAATAATTTAAAAGAAGGATGCTTAAGTGAATCATTTTATTCACAACAAGCTAATGCGAGTAAAAAATACAAAATACTTGATAAAAAATTTGAAGTTAATCTTGGATCCTTTAACTTTCAAGCAGATTTAAATTTAGAAATTTTAAACAGAATTAAAAAAATTGAAGAAAAAGAAAATTTGAGGGAAAAAATTGAAAATAAAAATTGTAGCATAAATAATAAAATTTTTATAAAACAAACAAATAAAGGGGAAATTAGTAGTGAAGTCGAGGAAGATTATTATCAAAAAGAATCAGAATTTGAATTTAAAAATATAGATTCAAATGAAAGTGATGATTATGAAAATAGAGTAAAATTGGAAGGAAATAATTTTATTTTTAAAAAAAATTATTTTGAAAAAAAAAAAAATGATGGTTTTAAAGAAAATACAGTAATTACTTTGAAAAAAGATAATTTAAATAAATTAAACAAAATAAAGATTTTACTTTCACAAAAATTTTTGAATATAATTGTTTCTATATTGTCTTCCAAATTAAAAAAGTACCTTTTAACTTTATTTGAAAATGCAAAATATTTGAAAATCAAAAAGCTTGGTTATAATATAGGAGAAAATAATACTGTAATTCAATCTAAAATTTTATTATTATTATTAAACTAGAAATTCAAAGCCCCGGAATTTTATGTTAACAACTTACTGAGGAATATTGAAAGAAAAGAAAAAAAAGAGAGAGTTGAAAAATCAAAAGAAAAGTAACTTATAAATCTTTAATTAAGAGTCGAAATATTTCTAAAAAGGAAAATATAAGAAAAGAATATAATACAATGTTAGATATACGAGCAAAAGAAAACATGGAAGAATATAATAATTACATGATGAAAAAAAAATTAGAAAAACTTAAAAAAGAAGAAAAGTATTAATTTTAATTAATTTATATAGATTAAAAGAAATTCAGGATACTTTAGATAAAGAAAAATATGCTCATAGTGTTTATACATTTATATTAAAAAAAAAAATGTTTAAAAGATTAAAAGCTAATCTTGAATATGTGGATTTAACCATAAATTTCATGAAAAAATTAAGAGAAACTTGTTTAAAAAGGGTAATGCTTTTTGAATTATCATTTAATATTTTCAAAGCATAAAACCCATTTTTTTAAAAAATATACAATTTAATTAATTATTAAGATTAATTGGCTTATGTATAAGAATTAAAAGTATTAATTAAAAATTCCTATTTTGCTTAATTATATTGTTTAATATAGGACCACATCAAGTTATTAAAGAATATTAAAAATTACAAAATAAATAAAAAAAATGAGAAAGAGAGAGCTAATGTAATTTTAGCTAAGAATTTTTATGAATTATACAAGAAAAGAAATGTTATTAATATTCTTAAAAATAATTATGATGTTTCAATAAAAAAACAAATTAATTTCTCTTTCAAAGTTAAAAATTTCCGAGATATGTACTTGAAAAAGTTATTTTTTAAATATATAAATACATACTTAGATTATGAAAAAGATAAATTATTCCTTATAGAAAAGAGTATAAAAGATTTAATTAAAGTAAAAAAAATTTATTTTAAATTTTTTTATGATACAATAGCCCTAAAATAATTATTAAAATAAACATAATTTTTCAACTTCTAAAGATATTAATGAATAGTAGATAAATTAAATTTTTGTAGTTAAATTATCATAAGAAATTCATGAAAGGTCTTGAATTAATTATGGATCAATCTAAAGATGAGAAAATTAAAAAAAAATTTATTGATAAGTTAAAAATGAAAGCTTTGAGTTTACTGGATGATATTTAAGAATTATTTTTTAATATATATTTGCTAAATTATTAATTTTTAAAATTTCGAAAATTATAATTTTCTAAATTTAATAAAATTTTACTAAAATTATTATTTAATTTTCTAGTAATATACCGACAAAAATTTAAAGTAATTTTAATAAATAATTAGTTTTACTAATTTTTGAAGAATATTTTAATTATAAACAGAAAGACGAAAATAATCATATTATGAGACAATCAGGTTCAAATATAACTTTTTCTAATGTGGAAACTCATACAATTAAAGCTATAGAATTCGGCTTGATGAATCCCGAACATATTGTAAGAATATATAAAAAAGATAAAAATAAATTCAAATTGTTTTTAAAATAAAATCAAAATAAAAGCTCAAATTATCAGTAGCAATTATAGATCAGATTCAGGTTAATGATGCTGAGGGAAAACCATTAATAGGAGGGATTAATGATTCAAGATTAGGGACTGTAGAAAAGAGTTCAAATTGCGATACATGCGGATCTAATTTCAATGACTGTGTAGGACATTTAGGTCATATTGAACTTGTTAAGCCTGTATTTCACGTGGGTTATGTTGAAGAAATTAAAAAGATTCTAAGATGTATATGTTTTAATTGCTCAAAGTTGCTACTTCCTAAAGGACCAAAATTTAAAGAAATTATTAGAATTAAAAATCCTAAAAAAAGACAAGCGCTAATGTTTAATATTTGTAAAGGGATCCAATATTGTAAATTAAAAGAGAGAAAAATTGATGTATTTTTTAATTTTAAATAAATAAAAATCCTTTTTTATAATTAATATTATAAATTAAAGAAATTTTAATATTTTTAAAATTTTTTCGTCCTCATTTATATTATAATATTTTAAAAATAAACTTCATTTCTATAAATCTCTATTTATAATTTTAATTATATTTTATTTTCACAAGGATGAAGAAAGTACAAAATATTCCTCAATTAATGAAAATGATGATATTTTCCATGATGGTTGCGGCTATTCTCAACCTATCTATAAAAAAGATAAAAATGATCCTTTAAAAATAATAATCGAATTCAAAGAAGAAAACGAAGAAATACTAGACCGTAGCAGAGCACTTTGTCCAGAAGAAATTTTACGGATATTTAAAAAAATATCAAATGAAGATTGTTATGCCTTAGGTTTTGATCCTAGTAGATCTAGGCCAGATTGGATGATTTTAAATTATTTAGTTGTTTGTCCTCCACAGGTTCGTCCGAGTGTTGCTTTTGATGCAACTCTTCGAAGCGAAGATGATTTAACTTTTCAATATGTACAAATATTAAAAGCTAATAATTTACTCAAAAAACAAGAGGAACAAGGTGCAGCTGGACACATTATAAGTGAAACAGCAACTTTGTTACAATTTTATGTTGCAACTTTAATGAATAATGAACTAACTTCAGCTCAATCTAAACATAAAAATGGAAGACCTATAAAAGCACTTTCCACTCGACTTAAAGGCAAAGAAGGAAGACTCAGAGGGAATTTAATGGGGAAGAGAGTTGATTTTTCAGCTAGAAGTGTTATAACACCTGATCCTAATTTGAGTTTAGATGAACTTGGAGTGCCAGTAAGTATTGCTATGAATTTAACAATTCCTGAATATGTTTCTGTAAGTAATATTGATTACTTAAGAGGACTTGTTGATAAAGGGCCACTTGAATGGCCTGGTGCCAAATATATAATTAGAGATGATGGTGTTAAAATTGATTTGAGATACATTCGGTAAATATTTTTCCTGAATTAATAGTTTTTCAATTTAATTAAAATTCATTTTATCTAGTATTCCTATTATTATTCATTTATTAATTAAAATTTTTAAGAAAACGCTCAGATTTACATCTAAGCTTAGGATATATAGTGGAACGTCATATGCAAAATGGAGATTTTGTTTTATTTAATCGTCAACCAAGTTTGCACAAAATGTCAATAATGGGTCATCGAGTGAGAGTTCTTCCTTATTCTACATTTAAATTAAATTTATCTGTGACCACTCCTTATAATGCAGATTTTGATGGTGATGAAATGAATATGCATTTGCCACAATCTTTAGAGACAAAAGTAGAAATAATGGAAATCATGCATGTTCCTAAACAAATAGTTTCTCCACAAAGTAATAAACCAGTTATGGGTATTGTTCAAGATTCTCTTATAGGAGTAAAGCTTTTCACTCATAGAGATAACTTCATAACTTTGGATATTTTATTGAACTTAATTTTGTGGATAGATAATTTTGATGGATTAATTCCTATCCCTGCAATCCTAAAACCACAGCCTCTATGGACTGGGAAGCAAATATTTTCAATGATTTTGCCAAAACATATCAATTTGATTCGCTATACGTCTGATCATTCAGAAAAATCTTTAAATAATTTAAATGAAAATTTAAATATTTATGATACAAAGGTGTTGATTGAAGATGGTGAATTGATCATGGGTATAGTATGCAAAAAAACTGTAGGGAATTCTTCTGGAGGACTAATACATATCTTATTTAATGAAAATGGACCCAACATTACAATGCTTTTTCTCAATCATACGCAAAGAATCATAAATCAATGGCTTTTAAATAAAGGATTTACAGTAGGTATAAGTGATACAATAACTGAACAACATACCAATTTTAAAATTAAAGAAACTATGGATGAGGCAAAAGAAAAATGTAAATTAAATTTATTGGAAGCACAGAAAGGCAATCTGGAATGTCAACCAGGAAAAAGCATGCTTGAAAGCTTTGAAGCAAAAGTAAATGCAATTCTTAATGAAGCTAGAGATACTGCTGGACGATATGTACAAGCATCTTTAAAATCTAATAACCATCTTAAAAATATGGTGATAGCAGGCTCAAAAGGAAATATTACAAATATCTCTCAAATCATAGCTTGTGTAGGACAACAAAATGTTGAGGGCAAACGAATCCCATATTCATTTTTGAATAGGACATTACCTCATTTTACAAAAGATGATTATGGTCCGGAATCAAGAGGTTTTGTAGAAAATTCTTATCTATCTGGATTAACAGCACAAGAATTCTTTTTTCATGCTATGGGAGGTAGAGAAGGATTAATTGATACTGCAGTAAAAACATCTGAAACAGGATATATTCAAAGGCGTCTAGTAAAAGCACTTGAAGACATCATGGTAAAATATGATGGAACTGTGAGAAATTCTCTAGGTTCGGTAATTCAATTTTTATACGGGGAAGATGGAATTACAGGTGAGCTAATAGAAGATCAGAAACTTGAAACTCTTTTGATGGATGATGCTAAAATGGAAAAAAATTTTAAATTTTTTGATGATACGGAAATAAATATAGATTATTATTATGGGATTCTACAAAAAAGCTTAGAACAAGATTTGATTATGGACATTCTTTATACTGAGAAGCTCCCTCTAATCAAATTAGAACTTGATAAAGAATTTGAACAACTTATCAAAAATCGAGATGAAATGAGAATTTTTATTTTTAAGAACGGAGATGATAAACAGCATTTTCCTGTAAATATTCCTAGAATAATATGGAATACAAAAAAAATTTTTAAAATAACTCCTCAAACTTTGAGCAATATTCATCCACTTTTACTATTAAAAAAAGTTCAGGAATTAAAAGATGATTTGATTTTGGTCAAAGGTAGAGATGCAATTTCAGTTGAAGCACAAAATAATTCAACGATTTTAATTAATGCAATCATTTCATATAATCTATCTTGTAAAAAGCTTATTTTATTCGAAAAAATGACAGAGAATGCATTAAATTATCTAATTGGTGAAATAAAAACAAGATTTTTACAAGCAATTGCTAAACCAGGTGAAATGGTAGGAAGTATAGCAGCACAGAGTATTGGAGAACCAGCTACTCAAATGACTTTAAATACTTTTCATTTTGCTGGAGTATCTTCTAAAAATGTGACTTTGGGGGTTCCAAGATTAAAAGAAATAATAAATGTTGCAAAAAGGCTTAAAACTCCATCTATGACTATTTTCTTAAATAAGGAAAATGCAAATTCAGAAGTTTATGCTAAAAGGCTTCAAACTCGTATTGAACATACAAACATGATGCATGTTACAGTCAAAAGTGAGATATATTACGATCCCGATATGAGAAAAACTATAATTGAGGAAGATATTGAAATGGTTGATATTGATTTCAAGCTCAAGTTTAATGAAGATGATAATTCAGGAGTTCTTTCTCATTACTCTCCTTGGGTATTAAGAATAGAAATAGATTCCAATTTGCTGATTGATAAAAATGTAAAAAAATGAAATAAATTCTTTGTTTTTTTGGATAATTTGTTTAGATTTTATTAATTTTCAAATATTGTACTTAAAATTCACATTTGTAAAATTAAATCAATTCCTACTATAATAAACATATTTTAGTTTAACATTTTAAAACAAAATATAATTCTGGGAATTAACAAAATGATTCGCTTTTAACTAGCAATCTTTTAAATTTCTATTTTTACATTTCATTAACAAATTTTTATTGTTAAAATTTTTTTTAATCATCTCCCAATATAAATAAATAATTTAGCTGACAATGAATCATATTTCGGATATTCTTGAAAATCAATACAAAAATTTGGATATTAATTGTTCAGATGAAAATGCAAATAATAAAGTTTTACGTATTCGTCTAATTCATGATCCAAGTTTAGAAAAACTTAAAAAAAATGAAACTCATTCTCAAGAAATTCTCAAGCAATTAGAAAATAGCATATTACATGATCTTTCTTTAAAAGGCATTTTAGAAATAAAGAAAGTATTTGTAAAACAGGGAAAGCGACAGTTTTTCGATACTCAAACAGGAACATTCATTACTGATAAAGCTAAAGAATGGATAATTGAGACAGACGGAAGTAATTTAGCTAAAGTTTTATGCTGTGAAGAAGTTGATTTTAAACGAACAATTACAAATGATTTAATTGAAATATTCCAAAATTTGGGAATTGAAGCAGTAAGAAAAGCACTTATAAATGAACTTCGCGCAGTTTTACGGCCTTATGATGTTTATGTAAATTATCGTCATATTGCTATTTTATGTGATGTTATGACTCAGAGAGGAGCACTTACAGCAATAACAAGACATGGAATTAATAGAGTTGAATTAGGTCCATTAAGAAAATGTTCATTTGAAGAGACAGTTGATATATTACTGGAAGCTGGTCTTTTTTCTGAAACAGATCATTTAGGGGGGATTACTGAAAACATAATGGTAGGACAACTTGCACCTTTCGGTACAGGATGTTTTGATATTTTGTTAGATATCGACAAAATAAAGAACGCTAAAGAGCCTTTAGAATGTTTAAATTTTGAAGGTAAAACAAATTTTTCAGATAATGAAAATGAGTACTCAGAATTTGCTAATTCTGCATCTTTTTCAAAATTTGGTTGTTTAAGTATGCAGGATTCAATCAATTGCACGAGCCCAACACAAACTCCTTTTCTATTGTCACCGAGTTCAGTTACAGTTAATCATCAAGTATTAAAATTTAATAATAATTTTGGAAATTTCACTCCAGGTCAAAATGATCCGAGTCGTACTTCTTATTTCAGTTTTACTCCTTATCACGAAACTGGAAAATCTCCTACTTATGTGTCTCTTGGAAATTATGGGAATAATCGGGGAGGATTTATTAATAATATAACAACTCCTAATCCATATATGAGTCCACAAAATAATATATTATCTCCAAATCCTGCCAGTTCTTATGAGCCTTATTCTCCTATAGATTATGAAAATATGCCTAATGACCATATAAATTCCTACTACGGAGAGAATAATTTAGAAAAATCAATTTCGAGGTCTCCTATACCAAATAATTCTTTAAACTATACCCCTAGCAATTATTCTTATAGATCACCTGCAATTCAAGAAAGTTATAAAAACTCTCCTAATTTTAACTCATTGAATAATTCCTATTATAGAGTAAATACTGGATACAACAAGACTTATTCTCCAGGTATAATCATTTTTAATATTTTAACAAACATCAAAAAATCAAAATTTTTATAAGTTAACAAAACTTATCGGATTATAAGAATAAATTTTAATTTTTAATTAATCTTAAAAATAGTTATTTTAACTGATATCTCAAATGAGGGCAAATATTCACCTTCAACAATAAATAATTATTCTATTCGAAGTGGAAATTATTCTGGCAATATAAATTCTCCTAATAATATGAGTTCAATGAATTCAAATGGATATTCTCCAAGGTCTCCAGCATATAATCCAAAAAGCCCAAGTTATTCTAATATTATTCAATCAGGTAAATTTTTTATTAAAATACATTTTTAATAATTTTCAATCTTTAAGCCCGTTCTGAAAAATCTCCATACTATTCAAACCAAGAATCAAAATATATTCTAAACGATAGTATGATTATTGATGAAGAGGATGAAGATAATTGATAATTAAAACACAAATATAAATTATTATTATTAAATTAAAATTTTTGATTATTTTACGCATTTTTCTCGCGAGGCCTCATTAAATTTTTAAAACTATTAATGTGATAACCTCTCAAAGATATAATGAAATTATCAATTAAAAAAAATATTATATTTATTCATGAATCCTATTGAAAAATGGTGCGCTTACTTAAAAGGACTTTTAAGAAAAAATATTTACATATTTGAAAAAATAAATTTTTGATCAGGAAAGGGTTAATAGATTTATAAATATAATAATATAAATTTATATTTATGCTAATTTTTGATTTAATATAAAATTATCTTATTCTAAATTAATAATTTTAATATTTTGTTATTAACTAACTGTATTAATAAAATTATTTTGAAGATTTTATAGATAATGTGAAATTCCAAATTATTTTTATTATTTTTTCAAAATATTTAATATTTCTTAATTTAAAAGTTAATTTTTTAAATATATTTTATTGACAGCTTTTAATATAAATTTAGATTGTACAATTTTTTAATAATTTTTTTTTAAAATTAAATTACAATCATCTATTTTTATAAAAATTTTTAA
>Ga0194116_10005822_pt1 | contig 13423 bp, 15 predicted proteins | sample TA2MahsurfametaG_4_FD_148617 | JGI IMG/M metagenome (GOLD analysis project Ga0194116, IMG submission 148617) | Freshwater microbial communities from Lake Tanganyika, Tanzania - TA2015008 Mahale S9 surface | ecosystem: Environmental > Aquatic > Freshwater > Lake | place: Tanzania: Lake... | reverse complement strand
AAAAGCGAACGAGACTTGTTCAGATTCATAAAAGAAAAAAGGGTCCAAGAAATAATCTTGAACCCTTTACCGGAAAACACCTTCGAAATTGAACGCTATGCTATGCTAGACGACTATGGTAATTTAAATATAGAAAACATAAAAAAGATCAAATTGATTTTAGGGACGAAACAGTATCAAGATGGGCAGGCTGTACTTGTTAATAAGGATATCTTTAAATTCAACTCAGATCCGAATGATGGATTAAATTTATAGATATACGATCGCAGATTTCACTTAAAACAAATCGTGATTAAGTACGATTTAGTATGAGATGCCAAAAGAAATTAGGCAAAATTGATAACAATACGAATATATTCTCTGTTGCACTTAAAATCTATTATGATTTCTTCTAAAAGCAATGTATAATACTCTCCATTTCAATTAGTCTTACTTTTTGATTCTATCACCAAACCCCTTACCAAAAACAGTAAGGATAATGTACTTAAAGTAACCAAGGGTATTTAACTCCTGAATCATCTTTGCGTCGGTCTCTGCCAGGAGCTGGGGGGTAGACATGTCAATCTTATTGATTTGCGACAAACCGGTAATTCCTGGACGTACAGAATATACACCACGCGAATCTCGCTCATTAATCAATTCTTCTTGATTGAATAAGTTAGGACGGGGACCCACCAAACTCATGTCGCCCATGAATACATTCCACAACTGGGGTAGTTCATCCAATTTGGATTTACGCAAGAAACTACCAAAAGGTGTTATGGAACTGGCGTTGGCTAAATGGGTGGCCACTGATGGAGCGTTTACGTGCATCGAACGAAACTTCATCAGACGGAATGGCTGCATCCCCTTTCCTACTCGTTCTTGACGAAAGATGGGAGAATCTGTTTCAAAATACCCAATGATTATTAATACAATCAGAATTGGGCTTAAAAGAGCTAAGCCAAGAAATGAAAATAGAACGTCGAAAATACGGGTCATTTGCTATGAAATGATTGAAATGTCTTTAATAATCCTTCTCTACTCGATACAGGTAAGGTTTTACCTATTGCTGCTTTGATTTTGGTATTACTAACTACATAAGAAGAAGTTAATTTTTGTAAGCGCTCTGTATTCAGTGGTAAGTGAAGTTTATCTCCTATGGATGCAACGCCCTCAATAATCTTCTTTGAAATCTTCCAAAGCTTCGGATTCCTATTTTTTGATTGCGCAATCAATCCAATCAATTCATTAGTAGAAAGCGGTTCATCGTCTGCCACATTATAAATACCTGATGGAATATCCGCCCTTTCTATTAGCTCCTTAAAAATGAACATTAAGTTATCAATACTACAAAATGCCCGCTTGTTTTCAAAAGCCCCGAGAGGCCAAGGAATATTCTTTGAAACAAGCTTATACAATAAATTCAAGTTTCCTCTATTACCTGGGCCATGAATCATGCAAGGCCTTAACACATATACTCGTTTGCCATCAGGAATTTCTTGTGAGAAAATGTACTGCTCGGCCAATAATTTACTCTTACCATAATGAGTTACTGGGTTTGGTTGGTGTTGCTCGGTTAATTCCGCCTGCACCTCATCAGCAACGGCTTTAACAGAGCTGAGTGTGATAAAAACCTTTGCTTCTGATGTAAGAAAAGCATCATATACTTTTTGAGTGAGTTCAGTATTTACTTCGTAATAATCTTGTAAAGAAGATGTGTTCTTTAGGTCGTGAGCTTTGCCTGCAAGGTGAATTACAGAGCAAACTCCACCTAATTGCAGCGTTTCATTCCTACTCCAAATTCGAAAATTATGTTCTCCCAAAAATCTAAGAACAGATTTACCTACAAATCCAGTGGCCCCTGTTAGAAAATACTTACTATCCGATAATGGCATCTAACATCTTTTGTTTCAAAACTTCTGGATGAAAATTCTCATTTGCGTAAGACAAATTCTTCTCGCCAATTCTGTTGATTTCATCCCAGCTCGCAGAAAAAAGGGCCTCTATCTTCTCTGCCAATATCTGTGATTCACCATGTTGAACGCTAATGTTCCCTTCCAAATTATTGATAAGGTCAGCAACATGGGACTCTGTAGGACCTATGTATAAAATAGGTTTGCCAATATACATCGCTCCATATACTTTATTTGGGTGGGTATAACCAACTTGGCCATTTCCGAGAATAACAACTTGAATATCCGACGCCCCTAATGAATTATGAATGTTCTCCCTAGGTTGAAAAGGTAATTGCACAATGTTTGAAAGGTTATGTTTTATTTTGAATTCGGTAACATCCTTTTTTCGCACGCCGCCACCAACAAAAACAAAAAGATAACGAGATTTATCCTTTAGAATTAATGCCGCTTCTAGTAATGTATCAAGTTGATGAACATAGGCATGATTACCTGAATACATAATGACAACCCGGTCGCCAAAATCATTCTCGAGTCTAAATGGGTTAGACATTCTAATCCCAGTATAGGTTTTTTCCATTACAGGCCAAACAGCAATTGTTTTAACCGACTCCCTTTTTGCACCTCTCGAATACAAGTATTGTGTCATAAAACGATCTAAGGAAATAATTCCTGCAGAATTTCGAATTATATAATTTCCAAGTTTTGTAAAAAACTTAGCTGAAACAGAGCCTTCCTTTATTAAGCCTGACGATATAGATAATTCAGGTTGAAGATCCATCACCCAATAATGGAATTTTATCCCTTTTATCTTTGAGACAATTACTCCTACTAATGACAGGAGAGGTGGGACAGTTGTTCCAATAATTAAATCAAAATTTTTTCGCTTAACGAATAACAATTTTATTGAAATCGAAAAGTAGAATGTGAAGAAATCCAAATATCGGGTAAGTGTACTCCTTTTTCCAAATGAAGATTGCCTAAGGCGTTCAATTTTGACTCCTTGAAAATTCTCTAACTTACTGTAATGATGAGTTTTTTCTTCGTAAGGATAACAACTTGTATAAACAGTTACCTCATGTCTATCCTCAACTAATTTCTCAGCAAGATCAGTCAAGTGCTGAGATACCGAGACAGTATCTGGATAAAATACTTGTGTAATTAATAAAATCTTCATTCTATTGTTGATACTCCAAAATAATAGAGTTTGGTATCCGTAAGGGCCTTTAGTTTGTGTTTGATTTTGGGAGCAATTTTAATTACAGAGTCTTTTATGAGTACTTGAGGAACTCCGTTCAAACAAAATTCACAATCACCATCAAGTACCAAAAAAACTTCCTCCATCGACTCATGTAAATGCTCTTCGATAATCTCCCCTGCAAGTAATTCCGCATAAGCAACTTGCGTAACCGAAGATATCATTTCAGAGCCTAAGAAAATAACTTTCTTTAATTGCCCAGGATGAGAACTCTTCGTAAACTCTATCTCAGAAATATTCTTAGAATCCAAAAATAGCTATTTTGAGTTTTTATCAACTTGTTCCGAAATCCATGCGTAGGTCTTTTTCATTCCTTCAATAAGTGGTAAAGATACTTCCCAACCAATTTTCTCTCGGTACAATTTATTATCTGAATTTCTACCTCTAACACCTGTAGGACAACTAAAGCCGTACTTATCTATAAAATCTTGACCTCCCAAATTATTTATGGAGATGTTGTTTCCAGAAATTTCAATTGCCATTTCTGCCAACCTATTGATTGTAACCATTTCCTCTGAACCGATATTCACAGGGCCCGTAAAATCCGACTTCATTAACCTGAGGACTGCTTCTACACATTCACTCACGTAGAGAAAACTTCTAGTTTGTAGGCCATCCCCCCACACTTCAATTGAACCGCCATTGTGCTGTTCCGCTACTTTCCTACACATAGCCGCTGGTGCTTTTTCTTTACCATCCTTCCATGTTCCTTGTGGACCAAAAATATTATGGAAACGAGCAATTCTTACATCCAATTTGTAATTCCGATTAAATGCAAGAAATAATCGTTCACTAAACAACTTCTCCCAGCCATATTCAGAGTCTGGATTAGCAGGATATGCAGAAGACTCTTCACAATTTGGATCATTTGGATCTAACTGATTGTGCTCGGGATACATACATGCCGAAGAAGAATAAAATAATTTTTTTACCTTCTTTTTGACACATTCATGTGCAACATTAAGGTTAATCATTGCAGATCCATGCATCACATTAGCATCATTATTGCCTGTGAAAATATAACCAGCGCCACCCATATCAGCGGCTAACTGGTAAACTTCATCACACTCATCAGTAATGACCAATTCCACTGCCTTAGGATCAGTTAAATCACACTTTATAAACTCATGACAAATTTCCGAGTGATCAAAATACTCATGATTCTTGATATCAGCAATTCTTACATGATATCCTTCATTCTTTAATCTTTTGCCAAGGTGACCACCAATAAATCCGCCACCGCCAAGTACAATTGCTTTTTTCATTTTATAATTTTTATTTTTTTGTTTTTAACCAATCTAGTGTTTTGCTAATTCCATCATCCAAATTACTATTTGATCCGACCTTAGTAACTTCAACTGTTCTAATAAGATCATGTACAATATTATCATTTGTCATGTTTTTATATCTGAATGAATTCATTGGAAATCGATGGAAATTAAGTTTAAATTTTAGAAAATCTCCAATTTTAGCAGCGTAAATAAGCACCCCTTTTGGCAATGTAATTGGTTTAGTTTGTTTATTTAATTTTCTAATTCTTATAGCCCAATCTGTAATATTTATGGGTTCAATATCACCTAAATAAAAATAATTCTGCTTTACTGTTACATCCTCATTCATTAACAAAAGAAAAATCTGCATAACAGTATTTTCCACAAAACCATATGTCTTTGTTGATGCATACTCCGCAGGAATATTAAAGTAAAACCCTTTCATAACTAAATCAAAAAAATTCTTATACGGCTCTCCAAACCAAGGCCCCCAGATAGATGTAGGTCTAACAATAGTCCAATTTAAAGTATATTCTTTAACAATTTTTTCTGTTAAGACTTTACTTTCTCCATATAAACTATTTGGTTCATAATCGTCAAATGACTTGGGAATATAACCCAATTTACAAACTAACATAGAAGAAGCAACAACAACTTTTTTAAGTGTATTAATTTGTTTCGCACCTTCCATTAAATTTCTAACTCCTTCTATATTAACGCGATATCCATTGATATTATTATTTTCATTAAGATCGGTTCTTGCTGCCAAATGAACGATATAATCTGGCTTATCATGAAGTAATTTACTAATTAACAAATCTTTATTAAGAATATCAATATCATGCCAATATGCTATATGACGTAAATTTTTTGGCTCAGAAATATCATAATTGAAAATTTGAAATTTATGCTTTTCTAATAAACTAATTAAATTAGTGCCTATAAAACCAGAACCTCCCGTTACTACTATTTTATACATATTATCTAATCTATTAAATCAATAAAATCTTTCATCCGATTTTCTATACTAATTATTGTATTTGGGAAACATTTGCCTTTATTAATCTCTAAAATAATTTGAACCAAATCTAAAACTCTATTTTGTGAAAAAGAAGCTGAAGGTAAAATGACATCCGAAACATATTCTTTATCAATTGCAATAATATCGCAACCAAGTGAAGCAGCCTAATTAGTGGCAAGCCAAAACTCTCAATTAAAGAAGGATAAATCATGTAATCTATTCTAGTATACAACTTTAGAATTTTTGAATGTGGAACACATCCTAGATTTTCGATATTTAAGCCTTTTAATTTTAGATAACTAATTTTTGAGAGCAAATCTGGGTAGGCATCAGAAACAGTTAAAAACAACTTATAATTAATGTCATAAGAATCATGCAGAATTTGCCAAGCATTTAGTAAGAATATATGATTCTTCTGAGATTGACCATCAGCGATATAAGAAAACAATTTCTCGTTTAAATCATTTCTAATCTTTCTTTCTAAGTTAAAACCATCATTAAAAAAAGGCAGTATTGAAATTTTAGACTTTTTAACAAATAGCTCTTTATTTAACAACTTAAACATAGTATCAGTTTGAACAATCCAACTGTATGAAGGCCTATTATTTAAAAATATGTAAAGCCATTTTAAACGATATTTAATTAATGGGAGTAACTTGGTTACGCTAAGATTTGGTTTTAGTAAGTGTGCATTATGAAAGAGAATATATACAGGTTTACCAGGTAATTTAATTGGAGGAGGCAAATTTGCTAGACAAATAATTTTAGAAAATTTAAAATTATTATTTATGTAAAACCTTTTACGAAGATTTAGCTTTGATTTTAAAATTAAAAAATTTTTTTCATCTAAATCTGAATAAGAACTTTTAGGTATTCTATTATCTAGTAAAAAATAGTATTTATGAATCTTATTCTCAATTTTTAATTGATTAATTACTGATTCCAATACTATTTTTGCACCACCTGTATTAATAAATAAGGCATCAATTAAAATCACAATTTATTAATTATTTTTATGTTATTATCTGTTAGAAATTTTTGCATTGAGATGAAAGCGTCATAGCTATTATTATTGTTATTAATTTCAAACTGGACACCCCCTGGTCTTTTATAAATAAAATATTTAAAAAATTGTCTAACCTTAAGAAATATTAACTTTAAAATTTGGATACCTGTAAAAAAGATTATTAATGTTTTGTTTAAGAATAAATCATTTGATAAAGATCTAATTGCTATTCCTAATTTAGAAATACTAAAATTTGAATTTAATAAATTTAATGCATATAAATGAGTGAAATTTAATATTGAAATTTTATCATTATTATTTTCAGCTGCTATTAATAGTGTTGCTCCCCAAACATTAAATGGTGAATAAAAAGCGGGGATTCTTTTGTCCCATAAAACATTTTGAAACCTTCCTAAATGATCATTATCAAATAAATCACCGATATCTGTCCTATTAGCTCTTGCTGAGGAAGTGCTTTTCGAACAAGCACCTGGTATAATTATAGGGTAATCAATTACATAAGAACTACCGGATTCCAATGACAAAAAATAAGAACTATATATATCAGGGCTAAATCCTCCAAAAATATTTCCATGTTTTTCAATTATACTATTTATAAGACTCATTTTAACTATGCCAAGATATAATCGAGGCAAGGTGAGTGGACCAAGTCCAAACTTGGATTTTACTACATTTATTTCATTTTTGATATTGATTTTTCTAAACGCACCCGAAAATGAATTAAAAAATAACTTGCCTCCTAAATCACCCCAATTTTTTGATGGATTATTTGGCCAAAAATATTGCAAAGGCCTATTTACAGTTTCAACATTAAGTACATCAAAATCATTATTTTCCATTATATTTAAAGCTTCTTGAAAACCAGGACCTATAATGTCATCATCACCTAAATAACAGAGAAATTTTGTTTTTACGTATTTCAAAGAATAATTAAAATTATCAATTACACTTAATTTTTCAGAATAATAATTATAAATTATACGATTCGAATTGAATTTTTTAACGATATTACTTAATATCATTTCATCACTATTATCAGAAATAATAACTACGGACTTTTCAATCTCGAGACATCTAGAAATTAATGGCTCAATGAATTCAGATCTATTCCTAGTAGGAATTACGAATGAAATAACTAAATTATCCATGAAATGTATTGGTATTAAAAATTATCATTTTAATTAAGAAATTCAATTTAAGTTAAACTATAATTTTTGAATTTCATGATGAATTAAATTTAACTGATACTCTAAAGTATACTTGTGCTGAGAAACAATATTGTAAGAATTTTTAATAATTTTTTCTCTAGCTAAATCTCGATTTAAATAAAATTTAATTTTATTGTTCATCTCTTCTATTGATTGAAAGCAAACAATTCCTTCATCTTCTCCAAAAATGTCACAAACCTCTTCACTTCGTTCAGCAATTTGAAGACTAAATTGAGAAGGAATTTCAAAGTTTCTGAAATTTGTTCTATCCCTGTTGGCCTCGGTCAAAAAATTAAGGGATATTTTAGAACTTGAAATAATTTCATTCATTCGTGTTAATGACAAATGATTTAAAATGTTTTTTGCAGCTAAATCCCCTTTATTCCATCCATATCCTCCAATAACTAATTTATCAAAATCTAACTTACCAAGAAAACTTTTGCGCTTATCATCTATAGAACCAATAAAATTAATATCAAACTTTTTAATATTTGGGTTTGCAAGTTTTACTTTATAAAACCAGCTTATGCCCAAAACATTTTTGGCACCTAAATTAAAATATTCTTTGGACAAGTGACGCCTAGGTGTTACATGCAAATCAACTAAAGGCACTTTCTGTTGCTGCACCCCAGTATTAAATCTTGGATTCAAAATATCATCACCATGCCAACAAATTAAATTCAAATGAGGCTTAATACTTTTGATGTCAGTTAAAATCTCCAGATTAATGTAATCCAAATTATAAAACAATACAATATCAGGATTTGACTTTTTAATTACAGAAAGTACATACAAAGAAATAACTTTTTCCCATGCTGTATATCTATACTTCATTAGTGCCCTCAAAATAGGAGATGCATAAAATTGGCTGATATTACATAACGTTACATTATATCCTAATTCATTGAAAAATACTTGGGGAGTAAATTGGCCACTGGGTATTTTTTCAACTATTAAAATCTTCATTTTATCTTTAAATAATATTTAATTTGCTCAATGCGATGCCTCACAAAAAAAGATAAATACTTTCTGTTATTCAATTTAAAATAATCACTTAGTTTAGGTAAAAAGAATAAATGTGGCGATTTAGCCATATTAAACTTCAAATTGAGGTGCTTATATGGATTTAAATCGCTACTGTAATAATCAAAATAGATAGTCATTCGATCATTTTTAGAAGATTTAGACAATTCACTTGTCCCGTGTTCACTTAAAGGACTGTGCATAAAAATTAAAGCTCGATTAGGCTTAAATTCAACACTTGAATATTTGCTAGTATTTCTATTTTTTAAAAAAGTGTTACCTCCCCAATTTGGATCCCAGTCTTTAGAAATATATAGAATTATATTTAATACATGGTACCCAGCATTGCCAGTCATATCAAACATATGATCAACATGAGGTCCAAGATAAGACCCTTTTTTCATTAATGAAAAAAACCCTATATCTTTTGAATTATAGCCAGAAACAGATTTTAGATTATTAAATCCTGTAACCTGATTTAGAAAACTAAGAATTTCTTCTGAAGCCAAATAATCACCAATTTCTTTGAGATATGGAGGTAAATCCAATCCTTGCGAAGACCATTTATTACTTTCAGCTTGAGTGGTATACAATCTCCCTTCTTTAGATTTATTTTTATAAAAATCTTCAAACTCAAAAAGTAGTTTATTAAAAACATCTTTTTGTAGAAAATTGTCTATAACTACATGTGGAAAAGGCTGTGCAGTTGTAAATAATTCTTTAAGCTCACTAAAGGATGCAATTTCATTTGAAATAAAATTTGATTTCATATTTGTGGTTTTTAATTAAGAAGCAAAATTGAAAAGACAGGAAGTGCTAAATCTGAATCCAGTCTTTATGATAAAAAGAATCATTATTAGCTAACTGGTTATTAAAAGGTGCAATAACAAGTTTGTAATTGAATTTTCCGAAAATTGCTGCCCACCAACTAAATGTACTATTAGCAATTATAAAGTGTTTGCAATTAACCATTAAACGAAATTCTTGAATATCATCGGTCTTTTCTAGATTATCTATAAAAACAACTCTTTCGTTTTTAAACACCTTTCTGCACCATTCTAAATCATCAGAAAAAATAAAAAACAGAGGAGATTTGACTTTCTGTTTAATTAATATAAACGCGTTTTCATAATATTCTTTACTTAATAAATTATCATACTCCTTTCTTCTTACATGAACGCAAACACTTTCTGAATTCAGTATACTTGTATTGTAATTGTAATAGTCATTAGAAAATATATTTAAGTAATTAAACTTATCTACAATCAAATAATTATTTTGAGTCAAATAATTATTTGATTGAAAATATCCGTCTATAAATATAAAGTTAAATTGATTTTTTAACTTTTCAAGCTCACTAAAGTTAATTAACTGGCTATCAGCATTCTCAAAAATAAAAAAGACTTTAAAGAAGCTTCTTAAAAATTGTGGGGATTTTTTAAAAAAAATAAACAAACTTTGCTGCATAAAATTCGCATTTATCAACAATGGGTACATTAAGTATTGCAAAACTGGAGAACGGCCATACTTATCAAACCAAAAACCAGTTGTATTATCTACTATCAATTCTTTATTGTAAAATTTTGAAACTAGAAGTCCGAAATTATAAATAAACAACTGATTTCCCAGGCCCCCTTTATTTCTAATGTATATAAATCCCATTAATTAATAATTTAAAAACAAGTTAAAGTGACATATATATTCTTCTGCCATTAACAACAAAAAATGGCTTTGGTCTATCTTTAAAAGACCATGCTCGAACAAAATCATAAACATCTTCAGGGGAAGATTTTAATGGAATTTCAAGATTATTGCTATCCTTGTCATAGAAAAAACATTCCTCAGCTGGCCGTAAAAATTCTGTTACCGGCATCAACATTTTATCAAAGTTTTTTTTAAACATTGAAAACGAAAGTTTTTAAACCTTATCAAAAAGGGTCTCAGCTGTATCATCCTCTGTAATCACACATTTCCAACTATCAATAATTTTCCCTTCATCTAACTTTTCATCTATATAATGAAGTGTAGATCCATGTTCCCAGCAATTCAACTTTCTTGCATTTAGAATCGCCCAACTAGTACTATATCGACCTTTATACTTCAGTAAATAAGAGTGATGAATGTTAATTATTCCAACTTTAACTCTATTTATTTGTTCAGCTTCAATTTTTTTCCAAAAATTTATTGAAAACACAACATCTATTTTTTCATTTAAAAGCAAATCTAAATCATTATAAACTGGTATTTGATTATCTTCTAATGTTGCTTTAAATTCATCTTGCCACCAGCCATTGAATGGAGGCGGGAAACCACCAACAATTTCAACTTTTGAAGAATTTTTAACCCAATTTAAAACATCACACGCTAGTTTTCTACTCCCAATTATTGCAATTCTTTTCTTCATTAATTAAAGTAAGATATTTGAGTTAAATCGAATCAAGCCACCATCCACTTGGTAAAGCAACAAACTTTTTGGTGAATTCATATACCCCATCTAAAAATGTTTTATTTTTAAAAACGGAATATATATTATTGTTAATATGCACTCCAGATGCATAAAATCCTTTAGATCTATAATATTCAATTGCCTCATTTTTATTTTCTGAAAGGGTACCGTATATCCAATAATTAGGATTCGCGTTTTCATTAATTACCAAAGGTCTAATTTCAACACTATTTTTAAATTGATTATTATATTTTATACCATTATCTCTCTGTATATCAAGTAATTTATCTATGTCAGACATCTGCCTAATTCCGATAAATGAATTTAACTCGCTCATTAATGCACCATACCCTTCCAGAATTATATCACAATCAGAATTAATCTCTCCATCAGTAGTTCTAAATTTAGATCTATCAATACCATAGTCTCTGATGAGTACAGCTTTATCAAATGTTGATTTGTCTTTAAAAACAATGGCGCCACCTTCAATTGTATTTGGCAACCTTACAGCTTGGAAAGAAAATAATGTAAAATCTGTACAAACATTCCCTAATTTTTTCTTTTTGTATTCGGAACCGAAAGCTTCTATGCAATCATCGATAACTGGAATGCAATATTTTTTTCCTAACTCATTTATTTTGTCAATTTCTCCTACATACCCGCAAAAATGATTATGAAAAATTGCTTTAGTTTTATTTGTAATTTTAGACTCTACGTCACCTGGAGAAAGTGTTCCAGTTTCCGGATTAATATCAGCCCAAACTACTTTCAATCGCTTGGTAACAAATGGCTGGTTTGAGGCTAAGCAACTAACCGGACTAGCAATTATCTCATCTCCAGGATTTAAATCTAAAGTTGAAAGAAGTACTAAAACAGCCATATTATAGGAATTGACTGTTAAAATATAATTACATCCAATAAATTCCTTAAGATGAAATTCAAATGATTTCCCATATTTACCATAACTCAATTGTCCTGAATATAAAATTTCATTTAAGTCAGGAAATAAATTTTTGGGCACATATGGCTTATATAAAGGAATCATCACCACCCATTTTTAATTAATTTAACCATATCATCACAATTTTCTATAGTTACCCACCACCCACAAGGTATGTTAATAAATTATCATATGAGTTTCTTCTTATATGAACACAAACACTATTAGTATTCGTGATTTTATTAAAATACTCTTGGTAGTGACTAGTATAAGCAATTGTATCATGTATCTTATTTCGTATTGTAAAATTGCTATCCGTCAAATAATCAACGGATTGAAAGTAACCTTCAACATATATACAATTTTGAGAATTAAAATTAAAATTATCTATATATTTTTTTTTAAAAAATCCTTTTCAAGCAAATATTTAACCCTAATTGTATTTTTTAACCATATGGGCATTTTTTTTATTAAAATAAAAAATATTTTTTGAAATAAAGTTGCTTCCATTGGATTATCAACTATTAATTTATCTAATAAAGGTATACGTCCATAATTATCTTTAAAAAATCCAGTAGAGTTATCAATTACCAGCTTTAAATTATATTTAGAAGATATCAATAATCCGAAATTATAAATGAATAACTGATTGCCTAATCCACCTTTGTTTCTTAAATAGATGTACCCCATAAACTAGTATTTTTTTTACTAAAATAATATAAGGATAAAAGATATATTGTAGAGAAAAAAATACTTGAAAAAACTGCTCCAATAAAATCAAAATATTTAATAAAAATAAATGAGAAAATAATGCCTATAAGTGCAGTTGTAATTTTTATCCACATTAATGCTTTCATACGCATTTTTGATTGAAAATCAATTGATATAATTTGTGCTGTTGAGAAAACCCCGCCAGACAAAAACATGTATGGCAAATAATTAGAAACTTCAATATATTTTTCATGTGCCAATAGATCAATAATAATTTTAGAAAAGAAAAGCATAAGAATGGATCCAAGAATAACTAATAAAATAGAATAAAATGCCATTTTATTAATTAAATTAGATGATCTACTAACATTTTCATGATTATTAGCAGAGCCAACTTTCTGATATAAGATCGGTGTTACAGTTTGAACAAAATTTCCAATAAGTATTGAAGGTGGATAGTACCCAAGTTGAAATACTATTGCATACTCCGCAACCTTTGTTGCTGATATAAAATATCCTAAAAAATATCTATCACTACTCATCTGAAACCAAGTAAATATGCCCCAGATAGTAAATGGATATGAAAAAATGAGAATCCTTCTCGCCCACACATTTTTTTTTCG
>Ga0194116_10005821_pt1 | contig 13423 bp, 14 predicted proteins | sample TA2MahsurfametaG_4_FD_148617 | JGI IMG/M metagenome (GOLD analysis project Ga0194116, IMG submission 148617) | Freshwater microbial communities from Lake Tanganyika, Tanzania - TA2015008 Mahale S9 surface | ecosystem: Environmental > Aquatic > Freshwater > Lake | place: Tanzania: Lake... | reverse complement strand
AAAATTGCATCCATGGTTAATTATCAAACTTTTGATTTGTTGCATCCTTAAATTTTGTGTATGCGCTATCAAACTCAACATTAATTACTCCAGTTGGGCCGTGACGTTGTTTACCAATAATAATTTGTGCTTGATTATGAATTTGGCTCATTTTTTCTTGCCAAGTAATATGTTCAGCAGTTCCTGCTTGTGGTTCACTTTTCTCTAGGTAGTACTCTGGTCTATATACAAACATTACGACATCAGCATCTTGTTCAATTGATCCTGACTCTCTTAAGTCTGAGAGCTGTGGTTTTTTATCTTCACGTTGTTCAACTGCTCTAGATAGTTGTGATAGTGCAAGAACTGGCACATTAAGTTCTTTAGCAAGAGCCTTAAGACCTTGTGTTATCTCTCCGATTTCTTGAACTCTACCATCGTACTTGTAATTGTCAGTTGTCATTAATTGTATGTAATCCACAACAATCATATCCATTCCATGCAAACGCTTAATTCTTCTTGCTCTATTTGCAAGCGTTGAGATTTTAATTGCTGGAGTTTCATCAATATAAAGTGGTAATTCAGCAATTGTTTTTGAGGTTTCAATAAATTTTTCCAATTCATCTTCAGTAATCTTTCCTCTTCGGATATCGTTTGATTTAATTCTTGTTTGTTCGGAAAGTATTCTTGTTGATAATTGCTCAGAGGACATTTCTAAAGAAAAAAAGGCTACAGATGATTTTCCACTTTTTTTTTCTAAAATATTTTTGGCAGCATGAAATGCTATATTAGTTGCAAGCGCAGTTTTTCCCATAGATGGTCTTCCTGCTATGATAAGCAAGTCGCTTGAATGCAATCCTCCTAATCGTTCATCAAGATCTTTTAATCCAGTTGGCACACCAACAATGCCCTCGTCATTTTTGAATGCTTTCTGAGCCATTTCAATAGTCTCTATCAAGGCATTTTGGAAAGAAATATAGGATCTGTCGAATTTACCTCTTTCTGCTAAATCAAATAATTTTTTCTCAGTTATTTCTATTAATTGTTCTGCGGAAGTTTCTAAATTTTTATTATTTGCTTCAGATAAAGTTTCTCCTGAAAGTTCAATAAGCCTACGCCTTAAATGAAGATCGTATACTAATTTTGCAAAATCTCTTGCTTGAAGTATTGATCCAGAAAGTCTTGTTAATTTTGCAATATAATCACTTCCGCCTATTTCTTTTAAGGACTGATCGTTTTCTAGGTAGTTTTTTAAAGTAATGGGTGTTGCAAGCAAACCTTTGCTAATTAAAGTACTAATATAAGAAAAAATTTTTTGGTGGATTGGATCAAAGAAAATATTTTCATTTATTATATTTGATATCTCATCAAAAATTTCATTATTTACGAGAATTGAGCCTAAAATGATTTGCTCTGCTTCAATATTATTTGGTAATTCATAAGCAGTATTTACTAATTTTAAATTTTCAATTTTCACAATCAACGTTAGATTGTTTTAAAATCTAAAAGTATAGAAAATTTATGTTTACTAATAATGTGGATAAGTTGGCAAGATTAGATAGTTTTTTCTAATGATACAACTTTTACTTTTATAGAGGCTTGTACATCAGCGTGTAGATTAATTTTAACGTTATAATCTCCAATTTTTTTAATTGCCTCTTTTATTTCAATCATACTAGCTGATATATTTTTGAAGTTATTGTTTTCTAAGTTTTGAATAATTTCTTTTATGCTTAATGAGCCATATAAGGCACCGCCTTCCATTGAATTTTTTTGAATTTTTACCTCAAATTTGTCAATTGTTTTTTTAATTTTTAATGCAGCTTCTTTTTGGTTTTGATTTATTTTATTTAATTCATCTTTTTTTTTCTCAAAAATTTCTAAATTTTCTTTTGATGCAACTAAAGCTTTTTTTTGTTTCAATAAAAAATTTCTTGCATACCCATTAGCAACTTTTACCTTACTTCCAATTTTTCCTAAATTTTTTATATTTTCTAGTAAAATTACTTCCATTATTTAATTATTTGTAAAAGGTAAAAGAGCCAAAATTCTTGCCTTTTTAATTTCAGAAGATAACTCTTTTTGTTTAGAATAACTTACAGAGGTTATTCTGCTTGGAAGTATTTTTCCTGTTTCTGAGATATATTTTTGTAAGAGTTTTATATTTTTATAATTTATTATTGGTGCATTTTTTCCACTTAAAGGACATTCTCGTTTAAACTTGATTGCTGGCTTTTGAAAAAGCATTAAGTTTGAATTTGTTTTTTTTTTTATTTTTTTAAAATTTTTTCTTATTATTTTTTTTTTTGTTTTTGAAAAAGTATTTAGTTTTAATTTTTTTTTTTTTTTATTTTTTTAAAATTTTTTCTTATCATTTATTTTCTTCTTTTAAACAAAGTTCAGAATTTTCTTTTGGAACCTCTTTAACCTTAAAAGTTAAAAATCGTAATACATTTTCATCTATTCTTTCAAATTTTTCTAGTTCAAAAACTGCAGTACCCGAACCTGAAAAGAAAATGTTAGAGTAATATCCTTTTTTAAATTTCTTGATCGGGTATACTAAGTTTCTAAGTCCCCAGTCTTCAACTTTTTCAATTTTGCCTTGGTTCTTTTCAATTATAGTTTCTATTTTAACTCTTATTTCTTTAAGATCTTTGGGGTTAAGGTTTTGAAATAAAATACAGGTATGTTCGTATATATTCATAACTTCTGGTTCTATTAAATGATCCCGCTTATTTGTGCGAGAAGGTGGGCTATCTATATAATTTTTTTTTTTAAATACAACAATATTATACTATTGTATTTGAAATAATTATGAAGGCATACGTTTTTCCAGGACAAGGTTCACAATATGTCGGAATGGGTAAATCTTTTTATGATAATTTTCAAGATGCAAAAGATGTTTTCAAAGAAGTTGACGATACACTTAATTTTAATTTGTCGGATATTATCTTTAATGGCCCAAAAGAAAAATTAGATCTTACGGAAAATACTCAGCCTGCGATAATGTCTGTAAGTGTAGCAATTTTTAGAGTCTTAAAAAAAAAAATTGATTTAAAACCTGTATGTTTTGCAGGACACTCTCTAGGTGAATACTCGGCTTTAATTTGCTCAAATTCATTAAAGTTAAGTGAAGGAACAAAGTTATTGAAAGAAAGAGGAAGCTTCATGCAAAAGGCTGTTCCATTAAATGTGGGTGCTATGGCTGCAGTTCTGGGTACAGATTTAGATTTGATTAAAGAGTTATTAAATAAAAATAAAAATCAGGGCATTGTAGAAATTTCAAATAATAATTGTCCAGGCCAAATAGTTATAAGCGGTAATAAGCAAAATGTTTTAAACGTAGTTGATGAGTTAAAAAAAAAATATCATAAAAAAGCAATTCTTTTACCAGTTAGTGCGCCGTTTCATTGTAGCCTAATGAAACCAGCTGCTGATAAAATGAAAAAATTACTAGATAAAACTAATTTTTTAAATCCTGATGTTGATGTTATTGCAAATTTTAATGCAAATATAATAAATAATCATAAAGAAATATCTAAATTATTATTTAAGCAAATTGTATCCTGTGTTCAGTGGAGAGAAACAATTGAGTTTATGTTAAAAAAAAAAGTTAATTATTTTCTTGAATTTGGTCCAGGCAAGGCATTATCTGGCATGATAAAAAGAACTAGTAAGGAAGTAATTAATATAAAAAATATTGATACAATTGATGATTTAAATGCAATTAATTAATTTAGAAAATAAAAAAATTTTTATATCAGGAGGAACTTCAGGAATTGGTTCTCAAATGGTTCAAGATTTTTTAAATTTAGGGTGTATAGTTTTTACTATTGGAACCAATGATAAAAATTTGGATGAAATAAAAAATAAGTTTAAAAATGTTAAAATAAAAAAATTCGATCTATTAGATAGCAAAAATATTCCAAAATTAATAGAAGAAGCCAATGAAGTTCTAGGAGGTTTAGATGTTGTTATTAATAACGCTGGAATTACAAAAGATAATCTTGCAATAAGAATGAATGAAGAGGAGTGGAAAAAAGTTATTGAAATAAATTTAAATTCAGTTTTTTTGATTTGTAAAAATTCTATAAAATTTATGATGAAGCAAAATAAGGGAAATATAATAAATATTACTTCAATTGTGGCTCATACTGGTAACTTTGGCCAGTCAAACTATGCTGCTGCAAAGTCAGGTGTAATTGGAATGACAAAAAGCTTTGCAAAAGAGTATGCTAAAAAAAATATAAGACTCAATTGTATATCACCTGGTTTTATAGAGACCAGAATGACTAATAAAATTAATCACGATTTTAAAAAAAAGTTAGTAGAAAATATACCAATGAATAGACTTGGCAGTATAAAAGATGTTTCAAATTGCGCTATTTTTTTAGCGTCTGACCTATCTAGTTATATTACGGGCGAAACAATTCACGTAAATGGTGGAATGTATATGGCTTGATTTATTTATTCTATTAATCTAATGCACTATACAAATTTGTAAATTATTAGGAGATTTTAATGAGTGACGTTGCAGAAAAAGTAAAAAAAATTATTGTAGAACATCTAGGTGTTGATGAGGGTAAAGTTACTGAGGAAGCAAGTTTTATTGATGATCTTGGCGCTGATAGTCTTGATACAGTGGAGCTTGTAATGGCATTTGAAGAGGAATTTGGAGCAGAAATATCAGACCAAGAGGCTGAAAAAATTTTAACTGTAGGTGATGCTGTTAGATTTATTGAAAGTTACTCTTCAAATAAGTAAAGTTAATTTCAAAATATCTTATTATTATTGATATTAATTTTATCTTCCCCATCCGGTGCAGGCAAAACAACATTAGCCAAAAAGATAACAAATCTAGATCCTACCTTTAAACTTTCTGTATCCTGTACAACAAGAAAACCAAGAATTAATGAAGTTGACGGGGTTGACTATAAATTTTTATCGATAGAAGAGTTCAATAAATTCAAATTTAAAGACTTATTCATGGAGCATGCTGAAGTTTTTGGTAATTACTATGGTACCTTAAAAAGTGAAATACAAGAAAATCAAAAATTAGGCTTAAATCTTATTTTTGATATTGATTGGCAAGGAACAGAGCAGATTGTTCAAAGCGGTATAAAAGATTTAGTGACAGTATTTATATTACCCCCAAGCATTATTGAATTAGAGAATAGGTTAAAAAAAAGAGAACAAAATAATACGCAAGAAATTTCAAAAAGAATGTATTTTGCAAAAAAAGAAATAAGTCATTGGATAGATTATAAATATATTTTGATTAATAAAGACTTACAGCAGACAATAGATTGTTTAATGACTATTATAAAATTAGAAAATAAAAAAAATTTTAACTAATTTTTTGTTCGATTAGATAAAAGGCTAACAATAAATTGATAAAATTTGAAATCTAAATCCTCAGGTCTTTTATTTTTTATATTATCGTAGTTAATTATTTTTCTTTCTTCTAGAGTCAATAATTTTTCTAATGTTTTTCCAATCATTTTCCTTTTTTTATTAAAAATAAAATTTGTAATATTTGATAAAATCATGAGTTCATCATTATTGAAATTTGTTTTACTATTAACAGTAAAGCTGACTACAGATGAGTCAACTTTAGGGCTTGGATTAAATAAACCTTTCGATACATTGAAATGAAATTTGGTTTCAAGCCTAGCTTTTGTAACTAAAGATAATCTTCCATAGTTTTTTTCTCCACTTTTAGCACATATTCTGTCGGCGACTTCTTTTTGAAACATTAAAATTAGTTTAGAAAAAAAAGGTGGCCATTTTTTTAAAAAAATCCATTTTAACAACAGTTTAGTTGATATATTGTAAGGAAGGTTGCTAAATATTATACATTTATTTTTAAATATTTTTTCTTCATTAAAATCAACTGCATCAGCTATCACATAATCGAAATTAATATTTTTTTTTTTAATTTTATTTAGTATTTCTGTTAGATCCTTATCTATTTCTATAGCAAAGACAGATTTAGGGTTTTTTTTTAAAATTTCATTTGTAAGACTACCATCACCTGGACCTATTTCAATAACTTCACTTTCTTGATTAATATTGCCGATATCTACAATTTTTTTTAAAATTAATTTATCATTTAAAAAATTTTGTCCAAATTTTTTTTTTTTAAACACTGTATTTAAATAAAAATTTTAAACCCTTGATAAAACTGTCAGTGCTTGCTAAATTTTTCCCAATTATATCTTTTGCAGTCCCGTGATCTGGTGAAACCCTTAAAAAAGGAAGTCCAAGAGTTATATTTATAGCATTAAAACCAAATAATGTTTTAAAAGTTGTAATTATTTGATCATGATACCAGCCTATTAGTACATCAATTTTTTTTTTCTTTTGATATATAAATGATGTGTCAGGTGATATAGGGCCAGATACAGGGTATTTTTTTTTAAGCCTTCTTATCCATCTATTTATTAACTTTTCCTCATTTCCTACAAATCCCTTATCTCCGTTGTGCGGATTAAGTCCTAAAACTCCAATTTTGAATTTTTTTTTTAAGATCCTTGTATAAAAAAAATTAATATTTTTGCATGCAGTATATAGTTTGTTGAATGAAACCGATTTAGATATAGAATTTATTGGAACATGTGTGGATATGGGAAGAACAGAAAATTTTTCATTATAAATTAGCATATTTATATTGAAAATATTGAACTTTTTTCCAATATATTCTGTAACACCAGGATAAGTAAATTTAGTAAATTGAGATTTATCGATTGGCAAATTTATAAATTTTTTGATTTGATTTTTTTTTAATAAATAGCAAATTATATCAAAACCTTTTTTTTATATGAGAAAAATTTTTTTTTTACTTTTAAAATCAACATCTATAAAATTAATTTTTTTTACGTTGTCTAAATTTTTAATATTTATCTGATTAAAGTCAGAGAGTTTAATTTTATAATTTTCTTTTAATATTTTAAAATTTCCTATAATAAAAAATTTTTTGTTAGAATTCTTTATAAAATTTATTGATTTAAAAAAAATTTCGTAATTGATACTATTTGGTTCACCAAGTAAAATTCCAATACTATTTTTCATAATATTTTAATTAGATATTTTTTTTTACTTATTTCTAAATGATTAGATAAAAAATTATTTAATATTTTGTTTTTTTCTAAAGCTATTATCTTTTCTTTTTCTGAAATAGGTATGTTATTCCTTTGTATTTGATCATTAATTTCAGTCATATTTAAACTAATTTTTTCGGAATAAATATTCATTATTAAATTTTTCCATTTCACCTCTAACTCAATAATTTCTCTTAAATAATTTTCGTTAATTTTGAAATATTTATTAAAGTTATAGATTTTGTCTTCAGTTATTTTTTGAGTTTTTAAAAAATTGAAAAATTGTTCGTCTACTTCATTTTTATCAGCATTAACTTTAAAACTATTTGTTTCAAGTATTTTTATTTTTCTACTTATTAAATTATCATATGCAATTTTTTCAATTATCTCCTTTGATATATTTTCTTTATTTTCAGTGTTAATAAGTATTAAAAAATTTTTTTCAACTGAAATATCATATTCTGTTATTATCTCAGTACCAACTTGAATTCTTATTTTGTTTGCAATCTCCTTTGAGTGAGACTCAACATTAAAGATTAAAAAAAAAAAAAAAATTATTTTTTTCATTGAATGGAGGATTTAAAGACTTCTACAGAGTCTCCAAATGGTAATAGTGTAAAACCAAAAAATAAGGTTGTACCAGGCCTTAAGTCTTTATCTGAGTAGTAATTTCTACTTAAACTTAGTCCATACCGTATACATTCGTTTGTATACTCAATTAAAAATGCGTTTTTTGTATATTGGTTAGTTTTAAGATTTTTTTCTGACTCAAATTTTATATCAAAGTTCGAAGTTATAGGACTTACATAACTAGCAATATATTTTCTTTCCGATCCCAAAGGTTTATTTTTCTCGAAAAAATTTAGATTAACAGAAGATTTATAAAAAAAAGTTTTTAAATTGACATCGTTATAGTTAATGTCCTTGAGATTATCTGACAAACTGTTTTTAGATTTAATTTCAAAATTGTCTGGGCTTGAGTATAAGAATCTAGTCACAAAATCTGATTTTTTTTTATCTAAAGTTGATTTAGTTGGCATATCTAGGTCATTATCAAATTTGATTACATGACCTAATGAAAACTCTGTCTTGGGTGTGTCATTTTTTTTTTTATCATTTTTTAAAATCCAATCAAAACCGAGGTTAAATGATAAGTTTTTTTCTATTAATTTTTTATCATTTTTTAAAATCCAATCAAAACCGAGGTTAAATGATAAGTTTTTTTCTATTAATTCTTCATCAGCCATTCTATCTAATGAAAAAACGTTATCAGTAGTTAGTAAAAAATCTTTATTTTTTGCATTTTTCATTTTTCCAGGTGAATATCTGGTTAAAATTCTCGGAATTAAAAACTCTTCCCTAATTTCATGTTTTTTTACTAGTGGATAAGTTGCATCTAAACCAATGACAGGGTCTATTTGGGAGTTAGTATTTTTTTCAGGATTATTTGAATTAGTTAAATAGTTGATATTTCTTATTTGTCCTAAAAATTTATATCCAATCCCATTGTCTAGGTAGTAATTTTCAGAAACTGCATTAAAATTATTAATAAATGTAGACTTATTCTGGTTTGTATTATTATTAATTTGCCTAAATATCGAATTAATATTTGCTTGGTAAAAAGTTTCGTTAAAAAGATTGTTCTTTTCAAAATTTATTTCTGGATAAATATATTGATACTGATCACTTCTTTTCGTTATTCCAATATTTTGATTAACAGATATTTTAAGATTAAGTTTCTCAGTCTGTGAATAAGAATCTAATCTTATTTCATTAGTAAGTTGAGTTAAGTCTTCTTTGATTAAATTTCTTTTAAATTTGTCATCTTTTGAATTAATTTTATTTACTTTTAAATAAGTAGGGTTGTTTACCCTTTGAATTTTAATATTAAAATTATCGTTATCTAAAACTTTGTTTAAGAAACTTAGATTATAATTTGCAAATAAATGATTTCTTGATCCTGAAGTATTCGTTGAGCTTGTTTTTTTGTAGCCTTGGGTAAAACCACTTTCTAAGGAAAAATCTCCATTTTTAAATTTCTCTCTATATTCAGCAAACAATAAAGGATGTTGATCAAAATAGTAAATAGGAGTTAATGTTAAATCTTTATTTTCCGATAATGCAAAAAAGTAAGGAATTCTAATTGTATGTCCAACTTGGCCGAGATTGAAAAAACTCGGAGCTAGAAAACCACTTTTTCTTTTAACTGTAGGATCAGGATGTGAAAAATATGGGGTGTATAATATAGGGATTTCATTTAAGTCCAGTTTTGCATTTTTATATGTAAGATTTTTTTCTTCTTTATCGTGAATTATTTCATCTGCTTTTAAATTCCAATAAGGACAATTTTCACTTTTATTTTCTTCCCTGCAAGTTGTAAATCTAGCATCATATAACCTAATTATATTTTCTTTAATACTTACTTTTTTGGCTTGAAGTCTTGGTTTAGAGTCCTTGAAATCTGATCTTTTTTCTAAGTCTGTAAAAAAATCGTATCCAAGAATAGTTAAGAATTTATCATCAGTTATAATTTTACTAAAGAAATAATTGTTATTTTTTTCATCTCTTAGAATTACATTTTTTTCTGCAGTAATTAATTGTTCGTTAATATTATAAATTAATTGCTTGCCATTTATTGATCTTTTTTTTTTATCATTTAGCTCAAACTGTGTTTCAATTTTTACAAGTCCTTCATTTTTATAATATGTTACTTTACTCGTCTTGATCTCAATACCATTTTCATGATTGATTTTAACATTTCCTTCAGCAATTAAAATTTCGTCATTCTGCAAATAATCGATTTTATCTGCTTTAATTTTTAAAACATTAGTAGACGCTTTAACACTCGAAGTATTTTCAATTAATAAGAGAAATGAAAAAAAAAATATAAAAAAACTATTTAGCATTTACTTGTATTAATCCTATAAAATTTACCAGCATTATAAAAAAAATTGGAAACCAAACCGATAACTGTAAATCTATTTTTTCTGTTTTACCCATTGTTATAGATAAATCGCTTAAAAAATAAAGTAGAACCGATATTATTACGCCTGTTACAATATAGAAAATATAACCCATATTAGTACCAATATTAACTATCATAAGTCCTGAAAAGAGAACCATTGCAAAAAGATAAATTGGTAATGATATGAGTTTTTGGTATTCGACTGTTAGATGATCTGTTGAATAACCTAGTTTTTGAATATTTTGAATTTGATCTTGTATTTCATAAATTGAAATTGAAGAACTGTTTTTAAATGTATTTTGTATTTCTTTTAATGAAAAATTTAGATCAAGCTGATGATCTTGAGTTTTTTTTTTATTTTTTTTGTTATCATAAGTGGTACTATTAAGAAGTTTAATAGAATTGTTGTTAAAGATCCCTTCTTTTGAGTCTATTCTTGATTGAAATTCAAAATCCTTACTAAGGTTCAAGATAGTTATATTTTTAATTATACTTTTGTTAAAATCTAAATTTTCAATTCTAATTATTTGTTTATTATTTTCCCTTTCGACTAGAATCCATAAACCAGTATCATTAATAAAAAAAAAATTTTTTTGTTCAAAGTAATTAGACTTAATACTTTCATATTCTTTTGAAGTGAATGAGGTTAATGGATTTAAAATTAAAATAATAATAATACCTAAAAAAAATGCAACAATTGCTGATACTGATATTAGTTTTAGATTTGAAATTCCTATTATTCTCATTGCAATTACTTCATTTCTATTTTTTAATTTAAGATGTGACAACATTCCTGCAAATAAAAAAATAAAAGGACTAAAATTAAAAAGTATTCCTGGAATTTTGAAAAAAATTAATTTTAAAAATATAATAAAAGTAATATTTTCAATTTTTCTTATTAAATTCACTTCATCAAAAGTAACTGCAAATAACAACAAAATAAAAAAAATGAAAAAAATTTTCATAAGGTCAAAAAAAAACTGATATGTGACATATCTGATTATTTGACTAAACACTTGCATTTTTAAAAGATTTATTTGAAATATATAAATTCAAAATTACAATAGAAATTAAATAAAAAAAAACAGCGTACCCAAAAAAAATTTTTTTACTTGAATAAAAAAGTAAATATTCAAGAATAAAAAGTAGAAAAAGACCCACAGTAAATAAGTATATTTTTATAATCTTTCTATTTATTTTGTACTCTTCATTTAAGAATAATACGGAGACTAATAATAATAATGGAGGAATTATTAGTGGCGCTACAAACATTCTTAATAATTCAGATAAAGATGCTAATTTCTCTTTAATATTTTTTTCATAAAGAAATTTACTTAGTAATTCAAAAAAAAATAATTCTTGAATTTTATAATAATCTGCACTTTTTTTCTTAAAATTTTTTAAATCGCTTGTTATTTTATCAAAATTTAATTGAGATATACTTCCATCAGAGTCTGTCTCAAAAAGTATTCCATTTTCTGTGATAAAATAACTTTCATTTTTTACTTTTGCTATAATTCCATCTTTTGAAATTATAATTTTATTTTTTCCAGATTCGTATTGTTGAAAAAGAATTATATTTTTAAATTCGCCAATTTTATTCTTTTCTCCTATATAAACAGTAGTTCCAATTGCTGGGTTATTAAAATTATTTTTTTTTATTAGACTTGTGAATGAACCAATTCCTTCCTCCAATAATAGTTTTTTAGATTTATAATTAAAATATGGAACTATAAAAGCTCTAAAAAGAATTAAAGCGAAAGCAAATAATAAACTATATTTAATTAACTTAAAAAATAGTGCCTTTGGATCAACTCCAAAAAAAAAAATAGTTTTTAGTTCGTTATTATCTTCAAGATTATTTATAGTCCAAAAAATAGTAATAAAAAAAATGATTATAGATATTCTTGATATAATTTTTGGTAGTTGAAAAATGGTATATTGGATATAAACAACAAAAGTATTTCCATCCTGATATACTAAATCTAAAAGTCGCACAGCTTGCATTAACCAAATAACTAGTGAAAAAATAAATAGTAAAGTTGCATAGTCTTTCAAAAACTCTAAAATGATGTAGTTTTGAATTTTATTTTTTGACATCTAAGAAAGTTTTTTTTAAATAATAATTATGCTTAATTTAAATATATCTACAATAATTCCAAAAAAAGTCACAGATAGAATTGTTTTTACTGGCAAAAATTTTAATATAGCCGACGATATATTAAATAAATCAATAACCTTAAAAGATATAAAAGCCTTAAAAAATTTGCTGAATGAAAAAAAAAATGAAAATTTTTTTTGTGTTAACAACTTCAATTGGTGTTCTGAAAAAACCATATTTGTAAATTTTAAAGAAAACCATTCATCTATCGAACTACAACAACTTGGAGGTCAAGTAATTTCAAGGTTTAAAAATAATTCAGATATTAATATTTTTTTTAATAGTGAGGAACAAAAATATCAACATATGTTTTATAACTTTTTTTTAGGGGCAACTTTAAAAAAATATTCTTTTTTAAAATATAAAACATCAATTTCAGAAAAAAAAAAAGATAATTTAAAAAACTTGAATTTAATTGTTAAGAATAAAAATTTTTTTCTTTCTTTAAAAAAAAAAGTTTTTTCCTTAGCTAGTTCGGTATTTTTTACACGTGATTTGGTCTCAGAACCGCCAAATGTTCTTAATCCAGAAACGTTTGTCAAAGAAATTAAGAAACTTAGTTCTCTGGGAGTTAAAATTGTAGTTTATGATTTAAATAAACTTAAAAAACTTGGAATGAATGCAATTATTGGTGTTTCTAAAGGTAGTAAAAATTTACCCTTTTTTGTCACGATGGAATGGCGACCTAAAAATTATATTAATAAAAAACCTCTGTCTTTTATTGGAAAAGGAGTGTGTTTTGATACAGGTGGCATTTCATTAAAACCAGCTAAATTTATGGAAGACATGAAGTATGATATGGCTGGAGCAGGGGCAGTTGTTGGACTAATGAGGAGTGTGGCTCTTAGTAAAATTAAAAAGTATGTAGTTGGTGCTGTAGCATTAGTTGAAAACATGCCAAGTGGATCAGCTCAAAGACCAGGGGACATTGTAAAATCTTACTCAGGAAAAACAATAGAAATTTTAAACACAGATGCAGAAGGAAGATTAATACTTGCAGATGCTATTCATTATGTAGAGAAGCATTATAATCCTGATTTAATTGTTGATCTTGCAACATTAACGGGTGCAATGGTTGTTTCTTTAGGTAATGAATACGCAGGTATTTTTTCAAATAACGATAACCTCGCAAATAAAATGATAAAGTCAGGAGAAGCTGAAGGTGAAAAGCTTTGGAAGTTTCCTTTACACAAAAATTATGATGAGTTGATGAACTCT
>Ga0194116_10005819_pt1 | contig 13426 bp, 8 predicted proteins | sample TA2MahsurfametaG_4_FD_148617 | JGI IMG/M metagenome (GOLD analysis project Ga0194116, IMG submission 148617) | Freshwater microbial communities from Lake Tanganyika, Tanzania - TA2015008 Mahale S9 surface | ecosystem: Environmental > Aquatic > Freshwater > Lake | place: Tanzania: Lake Tanganyika... | reverse complement strand
TAAGTCCTAGGCCATCTGTTCAAAATCAGGAGACATCTATTTGCAGCGGACAGGCTTTTAGTGTGATTCCTCAAAATGGAAGTGGTAATGTTGTTCCAACCGGTACCACATATACTTGGACCTTTACAGATAATCCAAATGTTACCGGCGAGGTGATTAATAACACTCAGTCTTCCAATATAACAGGAACATTAACGAATAATACGAATATTGTTCAAACAGTCGTGTATACGGTCACCCCGTCTGTAAATGGTTCTTGTGCTGGTTCAAGGTTTACGGTAACGGTGACAGTTAATCCGAAGCCGGTGGTTCCCGCACAAATTCGAACCATATGCACCGGAAATACCTTTACTATAACTCCTGTAAATAATCAGCCTACTACTATTATACCAATTGGCACTACGTATACATGGGCACCAGATGCAAATTCAAATGTGACCGGCCAAACAACCCAAACATTAGGTCAGTCATCGATTACGCAAACGCTTTTTAATACATCCACAAATATTCATAATCTTGTTTATACCATCACTCCAACCTCTGGTGCGCAGGGGGCCTGTGTCGGAACTCCATTTTCGCTTACAGTAACAGTCAATCCGAATGCAAAGGCAGAATTTAATACCAGTACAACTGTTGCTTGTGCACCGTATCGTTTACGCGATAATGTAACACTGGTACCACATACAGATGCAAATCGTCAAACTTCATTTAGATGGTACGCAGATGGAGCGCTCATTGGCACCGGTGCAACAGTGCCAAATTATTCTGTAACGCAACCGGGCGATACGGTAGTATTGAAGTTGTTTGCAGAAAGCTTGCACGGATGTAATAATGATTCGTTAAGTGTAACCATTTATACCATCCAAAGACCACAGCCTTCGTTTACCCAAAGCATTGATACTATTTGTGGGCCCGCAACGGTTGTATTTACCAACACCACTGTTCCTATTAATGTCATCAACGGAAGCAGTTATCGTTGGGATTTTGGCAATGGTCAAATTTCTACTTTGGTGCAGCCCGGAGGAATATTGTTTCAGCCTCATCCTGGAAGCAGGGATACTACCTATCAGATCAGGTTATCCGTAACCACTTTATGTGAAACTCTTTCTTATCGTGACTCTATTTTGATTCGTCCTAGGCCAAGAGCGCTGTTTCAGCCAGATACAACGGTGTATTGTTCACCGGCAACTATGCGATTCCGAAATAACTCATTAGGCGTTGATCGTACAAAATACGGCACCCTAAATCGCTTTATTTGGGATTGGGGTGATGGTAGAAGAGATACAGTTAATGATACCAGAACAATGACTAAACTCTACAGAACAGGAATTGTTGATACAATTACTGTCAAGCTGTATGCATTTAATGAATGTGGCGTGGATAGTTTTGCAGTAGATATTGTCATTTTCCCTGCTACCATAACTCCAAGCTTAATTGTTTTTGGGCAAAACACATTTGGGTGTGCACCAAAGCCAGTCACATTTGTAAATAACTCGATAGGCGGAACAAGCTACACAATTGATTTTGGAGATGGAACTATTCCTTATTTAACTAATCGGTCGAATGACACGCTTAGTCATATATTTAGAAATCCAGGTCAGTATACCGTAACGATGCGTTCGCAAAATGCATGTACAGATACAATCGTTTCTCAAATGATTGATATTTATCCTAATCCGGTTGCGAATTTCTCAACTAACAATAACATTTATTGTTTAAGGGATACAGTTAGAATTACAAATCTATCGTTGCCATCTGGTATACAATATGCTTGGAATCTTGGTGATGGTACAAGCTTTAATGGGATTGTTAATCCTACTCACGTTTACAGATCTCCCGGTAATTATATCATAACTCTTATTACTACCAATACATTTTCTACCGGTGCATCCTGCTTAGATACTGTTCGCCGGCAAATAACAGTTCACCCGGTTCCAACTGCAGCATTCACCACGAATTTAGGTTTATATAACTGTGCGCCGTTTAACTTGAATGCCTCGTCTACTCCCCTTAATTATTCTAGGGTAGAATGGTATATTCTTGGTAATAATGGAGCTATCATACATTCTACAGCGGGCTATAACCTAAATTATACAATTTCAAATCCGGGAAATTATTCTATAAAGATGATTGGCTTTAACTCATTGGGCTGCAAAGATTCACTTACTTCCTCAGTAGTAATACAGAGTTCGCCATCAGCATCTTTTTCAATGACAGATTCAGTTTTTTGCGGTCAATCTGCCACCGTAAGATTTTTGAATACTTCTACCTACAATAGCATTGGTACTGTTACATATGAATGGTTTATTAACGACATTCTAGTATCAACAAATTCAAATTCACTAAGCTATACATTTATTTAATCCTCCTCCTCAAATTCACCAGTTTTATATCGTGTAAGAATAAGGGCGACTGTATCTTTAACTGGTTGTGTATCGAATTTTGATCGCGTGATTACATTATTGCCGCTGCCTCAAACACGGTTTAGAGTAACCCCCGATTCAGCCTGTGCCCCCATGATTGTTACGTTTTCAAACCTCACACAATATGCAGATACGTATCAATGGTTATTAAATAATGTTGAGTTAAGCACTTTGCAAACGCCCCCACCAATGGTGCTTTCTCAGGCAGGTACAACGTATAATTTTACCTTAATTGCAGGAAACAGACAAGGGGGATGTGGCCCGGTATCCTTTAATTATTCTGTAAAAACCTTACCAACTCCACGTGCAGTGTTCTCTATAAACGGATCATCTTCCGATACAGTTTTTGCATGTAAGCGACTATCTGCACAAATAAATAATGATTCATATCTTAACCAAGTAGGCAATACGAATGGATTAACATATCAGTGGTATGTGAATAATCAATTGCTTTCTACAGCTCGTAATCCGCTTTTCCAGCTCGCTAATGCTTCCTTTAACCGTGATTCGCTGATTGAAATCAAGCTATTTGTTCGATCACAAGCAAGTTGCCTTGATTCAGCAAAGCGTTGGGTGCGACTATTTCCGGAACCCTTGTCTTCATTTGTTATAAATGGGGGTAACAGCAATTGTTCGCAATCGCGTTCCGGATTAGTAAAAACCATACAAAACAATTCTTCAGTAAAGCAACCTGCTCAATATAGCTGGTCGGTATTTAACCGTAGCTCTTTCTCTCCGGTAAGCGGAGTGATTATCAGTAATCCAACATCTGCATCACCCACATTTGTTTTCCCGGATAATTTAACTGCGGTAGATACGGTGTATGAAATAAAACTGAGTGTTACCTCATCGGATGGATGTGTGAAGGATACGATTATTACGCAAACGGTATTTGCCCGACCCATTGTAAACTTCCGCATGACGGATACAGCTTCTTGTACCGGCACATTAAATGTTTCGTTTCTTGATCTGTCGATTTCTCCTACAAGTAGTATCACATCTCGTTTGTGGAATTTCGATGATGGCGGAAGAGTAAGCACCTTGCCGGCAGTATCACACACCTATAGTAAGTATGGCATTTATAATCCAAGTTTATATGTAGTAAATGCCAGAGGCTGTATATCCGATACTATGCAAAAGCGTGTTGTGGTATTCGGCGAACCCGTTGCTGATTTCACTGCGAATAGTTCCGTTTGCTTGGGTACACCAACCAACTTCATTAATGCCAGTCAGTTAGGTTGGGGTAGTACAAGGTTTAGCCAAATTGTTTGGGATTTTGGCGATGGCAATACAAGTCAGGACGAGAATCCTGTTCATACTTACCTGAATCCGGGAGTGTATACAGCTGTTTTAACGGTGCGTAGCGACAGCAGTTGCGTAATTAGCAAGAAAGCACTGACAATTACTGTTGCAGGTAAACCTAAGGCCGATTTCATATATTCAAATTCTTGTACTAGCAATCCAATACAGTTTACCAATGTTTCTACCATTGGGTTTGGACAAAGCGATTTTAGCACTGTTCGATGGGATTTTGGTAATGGCCAGCAATCCTTGCTCACCAATCCTCTGATAACTTACACGGCAAGTGGAAGGTATAAAGTTCAATTAATCATTAGCAGTATTGGCTGTCCTCAGCTTCGTGATACTGTTGAGAAGTCGATTGTAATAAAAGATGGAAGAAGAGACAGTACCTATCCGCTTATTTATGCAAGCCGTTTAAATCGTTTCACCATGTCGGCAGCGCCCGGTGGCACCAGCTATGTTTGGTCGCCGGCAATCGGACTGTCACATCCGTTTAAAGCAGTAACGGATGCATACTATCTGGATGCCGATCCCTCAAAAATCAATTACATCATTACAATCAAAGACTCAAGTGGCTGTATTAATAACGACAAACAGGAAGTGTGGATTTTCGAAAAGCCCGATGTATATGCACCAACTGCATTTACGCCCAATAATGATGGTGTGAACGATCACTTTACTCCTTTTTACATTAACATCAAGAATTTAGAGAGCTTCCGAATTTATAATCGTTGGGGAGGCAAAATATTTGAAACGAATGATATGTCGAAGTTCTGGGATGGAACTGTAAACGGAGTAAAAGCACCGCTCGAAACCTATGCTTGGGTAGTGGAATGTTTTGATGTAAATGGCGAGAAAATTGTGCGAAAAGGAATGGTTACCCTGATACGTAAGTAAAAAAGTATAATCTTTTATTTCCTTAATAAAATTCAGCAGAGATGAAAAGAAATCTTTATTTCATGCTCGTTTCTTTTTTTGTATTGGCACGTTGCAGTACGGTTCAGAACGTAACCTCCAAAATAAAGCCCGTTGTAAAAAAAGAAGTTGTTACCAAAAGCAAGTTTAAAGAAAGGCCGGGTTATGAGCCATTCAATCCAAATGATGTGGCACCTCAAAATTATGTTCGTTTAAATAATCCAACATTAAATGCGGTTAAATCCGGGTCAACAACGACTCTTCCGGCAAACTTTCAATATACAGTTATGCCGCATTTTATAAAAAAAGTAAATAAAGAAATAAGTATACGGCTTAGCTATCCTACCGACTTGAAGGGTAATTATTATACCATGCGAAAAGATAAGCCTATTGAATACATAAAAATGATTGATAAAAATGATACCTGTGTTATAATGAAGTATACCATTGAGCCCAAGAAAAATAACAGGCCTTATGATATCACATTTGTACTAGATCATAGTGGATCGATGGGCGACGAGCGCTGTATAGAACTACAAAATGCAATAACCGATGTGTTCAAACAGGAAAAAATCAAGCATCGTGCACGTGTTTATAAGTTTGATTCCGAAGTTTCTTTTGAAGGCAATACAAGTAATACCGACAGCATTGAAAGTATTGTAAAGCGTAGAGTAGGTATGGAGGGTTTCGGAGGTGCAACATCTATTTATGATGCACTGGACATGGCCATAACGTCAGTAAATTCCGACACGGCATCACAACCTTTAATCATTCTTTTTTCTGATGGATATGAAAATTCTTCAAAAAACAATAATATTAACGACATCGTTCAGAAAGCAAAAAATAAAAAAATACCCATTTTTACGGTTGCTTTTGGTGAAAACTCAGATCGAACATTGTTAAGAGCAATTGCTGATGAAACGAATGGTATTTTTTGGGAAACATATAATCGCGAAGAGTTCAAGTTCCTTTTTCAAAATGAATTGTTTTTACTCAATCACTATTACGAACTAAGATTTGTTCCTTGTAGTTTCGATTTTCAAAAGCTCATATTTTCAGGTTTCAATGAATCTGGAGATAAGGTGTATGGAGAAAAAACACTTACCGGATTAAAAGAAGTTATTTCTCTGAATATTAATTTTGATTTCGACAAAGCCTATATCTATCCTAAGTATTATGATGAAATAGATAAAGTTGCATCCTATTTAAAAAAGAATGCTCAATTGAATATTATCATTTATGGGCATACAGATAATGAAGGAACCGTTCAATACAATCAACAGCTTTCATTAAAAAGAGCAGAGACGGTGAGTGAGGCTTTGGTAAACCGTGGTATTGTAAAAGAGCGCATAAAAGTTTTGGGGAAAGGAGAAGCAGAGCCCTATGTTTCTAATGATAGCGAAACGAATCGTTATCGAAATAGAAGAATTGAAATAGAAATTGTTAATCGATAGAGCGGTTATTAAACTGACCTTCTCTCCAAACGGCTTAAAACAGGGGAAGCTTACAATTTGACTATGATTTAGCAGAATAAGTATATTAGGATAAGGGGAAAGCCTTTATATAACGTGAAGTGCTCGATTCATATGCTTTTGCATATGATTTTAATTAAATATTACCGAATTTTGTATAAACGATTACGTCCATGCCCTGCATCAAAAAAATATCAATTCTACCTTTCGCTACAATACTTTTTCTTTTATACTCAACATTTTTATTTGCTCAGTCTAACTCATTTATTCAAAAATTTAGACCTCTTGCAGACTCGCTTGAATCTGAATTTGGAATACCTGCTGCTATTATTTTGGGGATTTCCATGATTGAGTCCGGTTCTGGCACTAGTCGAAATGCTAAGTTATTAAATAATTACTTTGGTATAGTCGGGAAAAACGATATCCTTAAAACACATGGTATAAGAAGTCGTTACAAACAATATCCGGATGCAAATTCATCATTTAGAGATTTCTGTAATCTGCAAGTCAAAAAAAAATACTATAGTATCCTAAAAGGAAATATGAATTATAAAATATGGATTGAATATATAAGTAAAAGTGGTTATTCTGAGATGCCCTCTGTATGGAAGCAACGGGTTAATAATATAATTATAAAATCTAAGTTAGATACTACTGCTAAATAAATATGAATAGTAACTTTCGTGTAATCTACTTTGTCGGGGTAACATTTTTCATATATTTTATTCTTTCGGTAATTACCAGATTTACAGAGTTTCAATGGAAGCCTTTCGAGAATGTAAACCTTATTACTGATTTAATAAAAGATGCTCCTGTTCTTAGTGACTCGGTAAAAAAAACTAGCAATCAGACAAAGACAGTTAAACTGCCTAAATCGAATTTTGAGCTTTACAAAACTGGCCGGCTTATTATTGATTTTAGTACAGATACATCTCAACCCTCTATACAAAAATTTTTATCCAAGCTAACGGATCTTAAAAAAAATCGAAAAAGAAAAATACGGATAGCTTATATCGGCGATAGTATGATAGAGGGAGACCTTATATCACAAACCTTGAGAATCCTTTTTCAGCAGTATTTTGGAGGTAATGGTGTTGGCTTTATACCAATTACTTCACAGGTATCTAAATTCAGACAGACTGTTATTCATCAATATTCAAGCGGGTGGAAAGACGAGAGCTTTAAAAGTGGGAATAATGATAAGCTATATTTATCTGGTCATATGTTTAGGAGCTCTAAAGACTGGGTCAGAATTACTGATCAAACTATAAAAGACAGTGGTTCTATATTAGAAAAATCGCTTATTCTCGGACAAACAGATGGTAAAATAAATATTTTAGTAAACGAGTCACCAGTTATAGTAAATGGTCCAGGTCTTGTTAACAGGATTCCACTTACAATCGATAGAAATAAGAGTATTAAAGTTTCGTTTTTACAAAGTAACAACCTATCTATGGAATTACAGTAGAATCACCTTCTGGAGTATTTGTAGACAATTTTTCCTTTCGTGGAATAACTGGTTTAGAATTTGGCGGTTTGGATTCTACTTTTTTAAGGGCTATCGATGAAAATAATCCTTACGATCTAATTATATTTCAGTACGGAGTCAATTTACTTTTCAGACCTGCGGATAAAAATTTTAATTGGTATGCTAAATCAATGCTTCCTGTAATAAGAAAACTAAAAAATTGTTTTAACAATAGCAATCTATTGATAGTGAGTGTTGCTGACCGCGCCTTTCGTTATAATGGGGAATACAGATCTGCTGTTGGCATAGATTCATTGATTAAGGTTCAGGCTACTATGGCTTATGAAACAGGTTGTGCTTTTTATAATCAGTTTGCCTCAATGGGAGGAACTAACTCGATCGTAGAATGGGCAAATAGCAAGCCTTCGCTTGCTAACAAAGATTACATACATCCTAATCACCGTGGTGCAGAATTGCTTGGCAATCTTCTGTTTGAGTCTATTATTAATGAGTATGAGCAATATTTAAAGATCATCAAGTAAAACACCTATGTTAATATTCGATTTCGAATCTTTTTTTAAACAGTTTTTGTATGATCCTAAAAATCCTTTATTATTTAATAATGGGTTTTTTGTATTCTTTTTTGCCATTTTTATTGGGCTTTACTATCATTTTCGCCAAAATATTAAAATAAGGCGTTATATTTTCTGTCTTTTCTCTGTTTATTTTTTTTATAAAGCAAGTGGTGTTTTTGTATTATTTGTTATTCTCTCCGCAATTGTTGACTATATTCTTTCAAATGCAATTTATCGACAAAAGAATCTATTCAAAAGAAAAGTATTACTAGTTGCTAGTATATTATTCAACTTGGGATTATTATTTTATTTCAAGTACACAAATTTTTTTATTGAAACACTTAATAGTGTATTCAAATTCGGATTCAATCCATTAAATATACTTTTGCCTGTTGGTATATCTTTTTACACCTTTGAAAATCTGAGCTACACTATTGATGTATATCGTGGTCAGTTTGAACCAGCACGAAAGTTTAGTGATTATCTTCTTTTTCTTTCATTTTTTCCAAAGTTAGTGATGGGTCCAATAGTGAGAGCGCACGACTTTGTTCCTCAGATAAATCAACCATATAATATTAGTGAAAACGATTTTGCAAAAGGATTTTATTTAATCCTTTCTGGGTTATTTAAAAAACTTATTATCTCAGACTACATTACTCTCAACTTTGTAGATTATATTTTTGATAATCCAGGAAGTCATACAGGACTAGAAAATCTTTTTGCTGTCTATGGATATGCAGTTGTTATATACTGTGACTTCAGCGGCTACAGTGATGTTGCTATTGGAATTGCAAAATGGCTAGGTTTTAATATCCCAGCTAACTTCAAATCCCCCTATCAAAGTAAAAATATTACTGAATTCTGGAGACGATGGCATATTTCTTTATCATCTTGGCTGCGGGATTACTTATATATTCCAATAGGCGGGAATAAAAAAGGAACATTCACAACATGGTTTATTTCATTTATTTTTTTTAGTTCTATTTTCTTTGCTGCTTACAAAAGATTTAATCTCTCAGTTTTAGTATCTTTTTCTATTACAATCACTATCCTATTTCTTTTTGTTATTCCTTCTATCATGACCAAAGAAAAAAAAGGTATCAGTACTAATCTCAACCTTCTTTCGACTATGCTTTTAGGTGGCCTTTGGCATGGTGCAAGCTGGAATTTTATCATTTGGGGCGCATTACATGGCATTTCGTTAGCAGTACATAAGGTATGGATGCTGTTAACAAATAGGCACTTAGTAAATGCACGTAGTAATTATTTATATAAAGGACTTGCTGTAATGTTGACATTTCATTTTGTGTGTTTCTGTTGGATTTTTTTTAAATGTTCTACTATAGAAGATGCCTTCAATATGCTACAGCAGATCGGTTTTAATTTCAGTTATTCTACATCGCCTCTATTCTTTACTAACTATTGGCAGGTGATAAGTATTATGGTATTTGCATTCATCTTACATGCAATTCCAGATGAATATTCAGATTTGATAATAAAAAAATTTGAAAACAAGCCCATGCTTGCTTATATATCTGTGTTTTCTATCTTTCTGATTATTTATGGATTATTTAAATCATCAGAACCTGTAATGCCAATCTATTTGCAGTTTTAGTTTAGCATTCACAGAATAGACTAATTAATACATATTTGAAAAAAAATGACTTAACTAAATTAGAGATTCTGAAAGCCGTCTTGATAAGCGATCAAATTTTGCTTTAAGATATACAAAAAAATTCAGCAAATTCTGCTGTATTTGCAAAAAGCATTAGGCGTATAAATATAACTCATTTCTTTTATGAGTTCTGCTGTACAAGTTAGCTGATGTGTAATTATAGAACACTAATGAGCATATATTATAGTGTATAATCTTTTTTAAATGTTTTATAATTTTGGTTATTATAACATACGTTACATAATGAAGCTTACCATAAATCTATATTTAATACTGATTTGCAATATTTTAAATGCTCAACCAATTGAGCTTTTACCTTACCCTAAAGCATTAGGTGACCTTCCCATAAATTATGTGTACAACAGAATTCAAAATAGTAGTCGTCTTTCTAGCTTTTTTAAAAAATTACAGACACTTCAAACACTTCAAAATGGGACTGTTACAGTGGTTCATATTGGCGACTCGCATATTCAAGCTGATTACTTTTCAGGATTCATCAGGGAAAAGCTTCAACTTTCATTTGGCGATGCAGGAAGAGGTCTAGTCTTTCCCTATCAATTAGCAAAATCTAATGCTCCAGCTGACATTGAATCATCATCTAATATAACCTGGGAGTTTAATCGCGTAGCGCATCCAGAAATAATGCTGAACCCGGGAATCTCAGGTTTTGTAATTCAAACGAACGAATTAATGCCTAGAATAGACATTTCAATTAAGCAAAATACTAAGGCAGATAGTTCTCATTATTTTAACAGACTTAAGTTCTACATCGACACTAGCAAATATTCATCATGGATTATGAACCTGCAGGGAACTGAGAAAAAGTATTTTATAAATAATAATACTAATGATACATTGATATACAAAGGTGTTTTTCTTGAGATGCCTGTAAATAGTTTTTCTATTTACTCAATACCCACAAGCACAACCAAAGCATTTTATGGAGTATCTCTTGAAAACAGTAAGCCTGGTGTTTTGTATCACTCCATTGGTGTAAATGGAGCACAGTATTCTCAATTTAATAGTTCGCCTCTATTTTGGAGGCAAGTATCAAGTTTAAAAGGAGATTTATTTATCGTTTCTCTTGGTACGAATGAAGCACAAAAATCTGTTTTTAACTCACAAGAATTTAAAAGCCAATTACAACATATGGTTAATCATATTAAACGAGTTGCGCCTAATGCGTGCATATTAATTACATCACCTCCTGATTCATATACAGGAACAGCCCCGAATAATAACTTATTACTTATCAATAAAGAAATGACTTCTTTTTGTACTGAAAACATGATACCCTTTTGGAACCTATATATGGTAACCAATGGTTATGGTTCCTCTAAGACATGGTATGCAAAAGGCTTGATGACAAGGGATAGGATTCATTTTACATCACAGGCCTATCAGATTCAAGCATTCTTGCTATATAATTCAATAATTAAGACTTATAACGATTTTGTAATTAATAATCTAACTTATAGTGAAAGTAGGTGAATTTAATTTTTAAATGTATTACTTTTTACAGCCCTAGGTGAAACTCCGAAAAGCTTACATATATTCTAAATTCACAAATAATGGGGGCTTATCTGATCCACACATACAGCAAGCCTAATTTGAAGCTGGGCTGTTTTGGTTTCCTCACCTCGGCATCAGTATAGAGCTTAGCTAAAAACTTTGCTTTTAAACAAAAAAAGGGATATCATGCTTCACTGAGGATTAAATCAATGTAAAATATTTTCACTTCTTTTCCATTCAGATTTAGCATTAATAACAAATCATAATATAAACTTGTTATCTAATAAGGCATCTTCTTAAAAATTGGCTTCTCATTTGGCGCGGCAGTATTTAAACGAGTGAGAATTTGAAAATAATCTAATGAGATATCAAAGCCAGATCCTTGTGTAATCATAATCTTTGTTCTTTCCCATTCGATTTGTGCGCTGTAAATTATATTTTCATACCTGGCTTCATCGTAATTATAATTTGCTCTAATTGAGCAGTCTTTTTTCCAAACCACATTTTTTAAATCAGCCTCGCTTGTTTCTCCATTGTAATCAGCATAGTAAGAATCGTATTTAATTAGGCCATTCATTTCCCCATCCTTAAAATTAAATACCAGCTCTTCCTTTATGTTCATCGTTCCTTCAGCAACTTGAAGTTGATGTCTGATTAGTTTTACTTCTCCATTTAAAATTCTATTCTCTGTAGTTGATTTCAAATCTAGTGTATAATATCCTGAAAAAGTAAATTCCTCATTATTAGAATCAAAGTTTTTCCAAATTAGCGGAAAGGTAGGGCGAAACATTTCTAGTCCATATATGTTGCCAATGTGTAGATTCAATTCAGATAGTTTCTTACTTTTAAAATTAATCCTGTTTTGCGCTTGTGCAGTTATTACTACCATTACCAAGAAAAGTGAAAAAAAATATTTCATACTATAATATTTATTTGTTTGCATACACGATGAATTAAATGTGAACTCCGTTTATTATGTAAATACCTCTTTTAATTAGCCTATGAATGTATTGCAAGCAACTTTCAGACCTCAAGGCCTTGTAGAAGAAGTACTTATTTTTGTTTTATCGATTTATTTTTTATGATATCCTGGATTTTTGAAATAGCATCGGCGATATCAATTTCTGCAGTTTTTATTTCGTCTTTATTTTTTATCTCTCTTGATCCGTCATCCTCTTCGCAGCCTGTTGTTTTCTCTAAATATTTTACAATATAGCCGAACTCGTTGTAGTAAAGTCTTGTTTCCATAGAACAAGATTCTGGCACAGCTTTTTCTATGTATGCAAAGAATACCTTACCATTTAATAAAAATATTTCATAATTGTTCAGCCAATCAAATCCTTTGAATCGGCCCTTAATATATTGATATCCTTTAGGTAAATTGCAGATTGAAGCATTCTGGTCGACTTTAAATTCTACATTTTGTAATTCTTCTGGCCCCTCTCCAAAATAAAGAATTGATTTTCCGGTTGAACATTTCGCTGATGTACTATTTTTTAGAAAACTTTGTGCTTCAGCATACATTTTTCTGATTTTTGCAACACGCTCTTCTGTTGTTTGTGAGAATGAATTTAACTGTAATGCGCTAAGAATGCACACAAATAAAATACTGGGGATAAATTTATTTATCATAATTCAGGTATTATAAGTTCTTCAAAAGCTTTAAGTCTTTCACACCATTTCTTATTTCCTCCATCGCTTCTTTTCCTGGGTCAATTTTTCCGGTAAAATAGCCAGGATTTGTCTCTTTCCACAGTTTTGTTCCTCGAAATACGCCATATTCAAAATGGCCTATTAGATACTGAATTTTATGCTTATTGTGCAAATGTCTAATCAGTGCGATATTAGATTGTATTTGTTTTTTGGTTAATGGTTGTGTTTGCGATCCAATATTTTCAATTCCGATTGAACAATAGTTTAAACCGATAATATGACGGGCAAACAAGGTGTCTGGTATTAGTTGAAATATGGTACCATCTCTATCAATTAAATAGTGGGCAGAGACGTTTAGCTGACTTTGTTTTTTATTGAATGTCCGACTATTTTCAATTCGCGTATTATTAAAGTAAGAGTAAATGCTCGAT
>Ga0194116_10005818_pt1 | contig 13428 bp, 23 predicted proteins | sample TA2MahsurfametaG_4_FD_148617 | JGI IMG/M metagenome (GOLD analysis project Ga0194116, IMG submission 148617) | Freshwater microbial communities from Lake Tanganyika, Tanzania - TA2015008 Mahale S9 surface | ecosystem: Environmental > Aquatic > Freshwater > Lake | place: Tanzania: Lake... | reverse complement strand
CCCCAAAACCCCAAAACCCCATAAATGAATGTGCGAAATTTTGTATTGGTTGTATAAATTGAGGCTTAAAAACGTTATAAAAACGCCTCGTTTAAAATTATAATACTAATTTGTTATCCTAAAATGTAAGCGACACCCTGTTCACATCAATGTTTAGCAGATGGATCACTCACAGCAATCCTAAAGCCAATACCGATAGGGTATGGGCACCAACTAAGAAGATTAGCAATACTAGTCTACAAGGTAAGTTTGCAAAAGCTGCAGACGTCTTTAAATCTCACTTTAGATCGATCTGAACAACTACGTACCTGATCCAAGCAAAAAGAATGAGCTCAAGCGCCGCCTTTACGACAGTGGTATCTCGAGCGTGCCAATGCCCTCAGTCAAGCGCCCCATCGAGGAGAGAATCTCTAGCCAGCCATTTTCAGCGCGCATGAACTCATCCAAGTAAGTTTTTAAATTCAAATTTGCTCCATTTTGAAACCGCCATCATTACTTATGTCCGTTCCTTTAGAATCCAGTCGTTATCTCCGCTTAAGAAGAGAATACAGGAGTTGAATACTAACATCATCAAGGAACTCAATGAAAGCTATAAAGAAGCCGGAATCCAGGAGGCTAAATACTAAGGTGAAGGCACCGCAGACTTCTACCGCTCTCAGCAAGTCGTAGTCAACGTCCCTCAAAGCGTTGAAATTAGCATGGCTGGACGTAGACTCCAAGGCTCACTCGGTGTCAGTGTCCATCCCCGTATGACTGGCCAACTTCTTAACCAGCGTAAGGCTGCTTAAGTCGAGCCTCTTGATGCGGATTACCAATCTCGAGTTGATCAGAAACTTTATGATGCTGAAGCAATCATGGCAGGTCCACCAAGTCTTGTTTATGCCGGCTTCGAAGGAGGACAATCAATGTCCTAAAAGAATCTGGAGTTAGCCCGCAGCAAGTTCCTGCTCGACAAGCTTACTAACAAGCTTCCCAAGGAGCTGCGCAAGGGTAAGGGAAAGATTCTGCCTCCCATTGATGACACTAAGAGCCAGCACAGCGCCTCTCAAAGCTCCATCCGCAAGCAGGAAAAGACAGATAACGTCACTCCGATGGTGGTCTACAGCAAAGCTGACCAAGAAAAAAACAAAGACAAAGAAGCGAAGAACTTCTCGGACCTCGACAAGTATATTGAACTTTTGCTAGACAGCAAAGCTGAAGAGGAGTCCGTGTTCCTGTATTTAAATTGTGCTAACCCTTCGGACCCCTACGACCTTGGCGTTGTTGGGTACAACAACCGTGACAAGGAGAAAAAATACTACACACTTTCTGGACAAGGCCTTACCCTTTACGAGTAAGACGCACCAGTTGAATTTATTTCCCTGGGTCAATGGTTAATCGAGCGCGACAGTTACAACAGCATCAAGAAGTTGTCGTTCTTCATGCAATTCAAAAAATGGAAGTATATGCGCAACTGGAAAAAGACCATTAAGCAGCAGAATCGCCAGCGCGCAAAGAACTCACTAGAAGAAAAATTGTTTTCTTTGCAACCTCACTTCTCTGAGCACTTGATGCAACACCGCAAGTTGATGATGGATATGAGTGCCTTGAAATTTTTGGACATCTGCCGCGGTGACTGCAAGAATATCCATGATTTTGAAGCAGCCCAAAAAGCGTGTCGCGAAAAAGTTAAGAACTAGATTGGGAAGAAGTCAGAATAATCACGTAACAACATTAATTAGTGCATCTTTAAGGTTCTTGGCGAGCTTCGCACGCGTATCATGTCAGAGATCACTTTGGATGAGGAACGCAAGAGGACCAACCCGATCTAATCCAGCAACAACGCTGCTACTATGAAAAAACAGGACACCAATGATACTTTCGCTAAACTGGATTTCCCCACAGGCATGACTTACGGCCACAGAAGCAGTCTCAGAAAGGTGTGTTCCCGCTTCCTGCGCTTCGCTTACCTTGTTGACTTCCTTTCTATGGAGGCCTTGGCCAACATTTACAAAAACTCTATCACTGAAATGCTGACCCGACTTGAAGAACTTGACACCCATGGTGATGAAAACCTCAACAAAATCATGGTTATGGAATTCGGTGATGCTTAAGGCGCAGGTCAAGCCCAACGTGGATACGAGCCTCTGTTCTACATCAACCTCGTTCTTGATACATCAAACTAAATAGACGCCAGTGACGAAATTCTGGTTCCAATCGATGACTTCGTCCTCCCTCCAAGAGGCAAGTCTGTTGAGGAAGAATTTGACATCTTCGCCCACGTCGAGGTAGAGGAAGAAAAAGTAGAGGAAGAAGAGCTTGCAGAAGGTGAAGAACCAGAAGCTGCAGTTGCAGTCTAAAAATTCAAAAGAACTATGCCCGATATTCACAACCGCTGGACAGTATTCAGCCCAAATGAAGACGACTTTATCGGCCGTGTCAGTTAAGACTTTGATCTTGGTCTCGATGAAATCGGGGACTGCTTCAAACGCTGGTCTAAACACGAAGAGATGAAAAAGTACGCTGATGCTCTTGAGGAGTGGGACGATATTGTTGGCGATAATTGGGAATCACCAGAGGACGAAAACCTTAGCCCAGTAACCTGGATCAACGACACCTTGATTTATCAACAGAGGAAGTAAAGAGTTATAGAACTCGTCCAAAGTGCCTTCTCCAAGACAAAGTCGTACATTTCTAGGTTCCAGCCCATATTAGAAATCTACTGGCGCAATTCTATGTTTAATCCTGAAGCTTTAAAGGACGAAAAGCTGAAGAACCCAGTAGATACTATTAGCAACGTAATGAAGCTCTTTAAGTACCACCAAAGCCACTTCGCGAATAATCTACCCAGCGCAACTGACATTGGAATGTTGCAAATAGACTCTAAGGAAATCAAGTACAAACTTCTGCCTACGCCTAAGAACATTAACGACTAAATTGAATCGATACTGCCAGCAGAAAACAAAGTTCGTATTGAAGTAGCCAGGGTCTGGCTAGCCCAGTCATTAAAGGACCTTTCTCAGAATGTAACAAATGTAGCTGAGTTCGTGGTGCAGACAAAGTTCCTGGCCGCTATTTAGGAAAATTTCCAAAACTACAGAGACAAAGTAGATCTGTATTCCCAGGTGTACCAAGTTGTAGAAGCCAACGGTCTTCTCAAGACAAAGAAAGAAGACTAGGTCAACTTAGATGACACTAAAAAGCTCATTCAGTACCTGTCTCAGAAGGTCTAGGAAATCGAGCAGTCCATGGAGACAGCGAACGAAAAGTTCAAAAAGCAGCTCGAGCAGCTGATCCCCCAGTTGAACAACCAAATCAGTAACTTGCACTCAGAGTCAACGTAGGCCAAGTATCTCGACGAGAAGCAAAATACCGCTGATATCATCAAAGAGCTTGATGAAAAATGGGAAACGTTTAAGAAACTTGAGGAAACCTCCATCAAGTACAACTCGTGGCAAGAGACCCTCAATGTTCCACCTACTATTTTCAACAATCTAGACGAGTTGAAGAACGATCTCTACAACAGAGTACTCCTATGGCATTCGATGGATGAGTGGGATACTTACCTGAAGGATTGGGTTCGCACCCCCTTCAACAAAGTAGCAGCTGATCAGATCACAAAACAGTGCGAAAAATACGCTAAAATCAGCACCAGAGTCGGCAAGATTCTACCAACCAACTACATCCAGATGAAATTGGAAGAGAGTGTTCAAACATTCACCGGAGCCATGCCGATTGTGAATGCCCTGAGAAACCCTAACCTTAACGCTGACCATTGGGACGAAATTCGCTAAATCGTAGGCCAGAACTTGGATGTTAGCAGTGAGGATTTCACTCTTTAGTCCTTAATTGACCTTGATGTCGTCAAACACTAGGAAAAACTCGTCGCTGTCAGTGTGCAGGCAACTGGTGAGTTTAAACTTCGACTCCAGCTCAACGATCTTCAAGAAGTTTGGAAGAATGTGAACTTCGGCACAAAGACTTACAAAGAAAAAGATGGAGTATTCCAGCTTATCGAGGTTGACTTAGTCTACGCTGCTTTGGACGAAGGCCAAGCCACCATTAACATGATTCTCGGCAACCGTTACGTAAAAGTCATGCGTACTGAGGCTGAGCTTATGAAGAAGAACCTCCAAACTTTATCCAACTCCCTTTAAGTGTGGGTAAATATGCAAAGGGCCTGGATGTATTTAGAAAACATTTTCTCGTCCCCTGAAATCAGAAAGACCCTCGCTAAAGAGGACAGTTTGTTCCAAAACGTAGACAAACAGTTCAGAATGCTGATGGTAAAGGTCAATAAGAACTCCTAATGCCTCAGAGTTATTAAGTAAAACCCAACTCTTTATGACCTGCTTGTTGGATGGGAAGCTACTCTCGAAGAAATCACCAAAGCGCTACTTAAATATATGGAGACAAAGCGTCAGTCTTTCCCACGCTTCTACTTCCTGTCAGATGATGAGTTACTTGAAATTCTGGCCAACTCCGATAACAAAGATGTGATCATGCTTCACTTGAAAACACTTTTCGATAACTTGGTCAAGCTTGACATCAATGATTTCAGTGGAGAAATCTCTAGGATGTACTCAAAAGAAAAGGAAGTCATCGATTTCATCAGACCACCAAAGATGCGTAACCCTGTTGAAGGCTGGCTTCTTGCGGTGCAGGTAGAAATGTAGTTTACGATATCGAGAAAACTCAAGTTAGGAAATGCCGCTTACAGTGAAGCTGGCCGCAAAGAATGGGTTCTTAATCACCCAGGCTAGGTCGTAGCAACCATGGCTTAAGTTTTCTGGTGCAGCAGTACCGAAGATGCTATCACCGAAATGCAAAACGACCCTCTTTCGCTTCAAACTCACTTTGACAATCAAGAGAACCAACTCTCTAACTTGACTCAGCATGTGCGTTCGAACCTAACAGACTTGCAACGTTGCATCATTGTAGCCTTGATTACAACTGATGTGCATGCACGTGATATCGTAGAAGAACTAAAATAAGAAAACGTGCAGTCTGTTTACGATTTCAACTGGTAGAAGTAGCTAAGATACTACTACGAAGCCAACGATGGCGATGGTGAAGTCATTATCAAGCAGATTCAGGCATTGCTTAGATACGGTCTTGAGTACATGGGAGCCACGTCCAGATTGGTCATTACTCCCCTCACCGACAGATGTTGGATTACAATCAGTGGAGCGCTACATATTAAACTGGGCGCAAATCCTGCTGGACCTGCTGGTACTGGTAAGACGGAGTCTACTAAGGATCTTGCCAAGGCTATTGCTTGTCTTTGTATTGTGTTCAACTGTTCTGACCAAGTGAACTATAGGATGATGCAAACTTTGTTTGCTGGTCTTGCCCAGCAAGGCTGCTGGACCTGTCTCGACGAGTTCAATCGTATTGACGTTGAAGTGCTGTCTGTGATCGCCCAACAATTGCTAACTATTCGTAATAGTCTGCTAGCACACCAAGACACCTTCAATTTCTTCGGAAATGAAATCGTACTTAAACAAGAATTCGGTTGCCATGTGACTATGAACCCTGGTTATGCCGGCCGTACTGAGCTGCCTGATAACCTCAAGGTCATGTTCAGACCTGTCGCTATGATGATTCCTGACTATCGTCTTATTGCAGAAATTATGCTTTTCGCTGAAGGTTTTGGAGAAGCGAAGGTGCTATCACAAAAGATGGTCCAGTTGTATAAGTTAAGCTCTGAGCAGTTGAGCTAGCAAGACCATTATGACTTCGGTATGCGTGCCGTGAAGTCTGTGCTGGTTATGGCTGGTCAACTTAAGCGTGCAAACGCTACTATGGCTGAAGACGCTGTGCTTATCCGCGCTATGAGAGATGCAAACGTTCCTAAATTTTTGAAGGATGACTTGCCCCTCTTTGCTGCTATCATCTAGGATCTGTTCCCCACAGTTGAAATTGTGGATCCAGATTACAGGATGTTAGAGAAGCAGATCGCCTCATCTTGTGAGAAGTTGACATTCTAACCAAAGAAGGAGTTCGTGTAGAAGGTCATTTACCTTTTCGAGACTTTTAACGTCAGATTTGGAGTCATGCTTGTTGGTCCTACTGGTGGAGGTAAGACTTCATGCTATGAAGTGCTTGCTGATGTTATGACCGAGATGAGAGTCGTTAAGAACCACCCAGATAGAGCCTTCTAGAAAGTCAACAAGCAACTTTTGAATCCTAAGGCAATTACTATGGGTGAGTTGTACGGAGAGATAGATGCAAGCAGTTAGGAGTGGTCTGATGGTCTTGCTTCCAAGATTATGAGAGCAGCAGCGTAAGATCTGACTGATGAAAAACATTGGACAATCTTCGACGGCCCTGTGGACGCCATTTGGATTGAGAACATGAATACTGTGCTCGATGACAATATGACTCTCTGCCTTTCTAACGGATAGCGAATTAAGTTGCGTCCTTAGATGCGCATGCTGTTTGAGGTTATGGACTTAGCAGTAGCTTCCCCCGCTACCGTATCTCGCTGCGGTATGGTTTATCTGACTGCTGAAGAGCTAGGCTGGTAGCCTTATGTAAAAACATGGATGGAATACCGTTTCCCTGACGAATCAATTTTATCGAAAGACCTTCAAAGCTATCTTTTTGATGTCTTTCTGTCCACTATCGACATGGGTATCGAAAAAATCCGAAATGGTTCACTTAAAGAGCCGGTTAAGACGGACAACTTACAGCTCGTCAAGTCAGTTTGCAATTTCCTTGACAACTTCCTACGCATTGAAGCAGGATTTAAAGGTGACGACAAGCAAAAACGCAAAGATCTCGATGCTATTTTTGCCTGGAGTTATGCCTGGGGTCTTGGTGCCAGTTTAGATGACTGGAGCAAGTCTTATTTCGATAATCTTGTAAAAGACTGCTTCAAGACTGCAAACATACCAACATCTTTGACCGTTTACGACTTTTTCTACGATATGAAAAAAGAACACGCCTTCAAACCCTGGGAAGCCAGTGTTCCTAAGTTTGAGTTCAATAGAGAGGCAAGCTACTTCGAATTGATGGTACCTACGGCAGACACTTTCAAACACCGTTACTGTCTCGAAACCTTGTTAGCTGTCAAGAAGAATGTTTTCTTTACTGGACTTACAGGAGTAGGCAAAACTGCTACAATCGCAAACACACTCACCGCATTGAGTTTGAATGACTTAACTCCCGTCTACCTCAACTTTTCAGCCTAAACTAGGTCAATTATGGTGCAATAGAATTTGGAAGAAAAGCTCGAAAAGAAGACACGTATGACGTATGGTGCAGCACCTGGAAAGAAAGTTGCAATCTTCGTCGATGATATCAATATGCCAGCCGTTGAGGAGTACGGAGCCTAACCTCCAATCGAGCTTCTCAGACTGGTTGCTGATAAATGGGGTATGTACGACAGAGGCGAGTGGCAATGGAAGGGCATTCAAGATTCAACCTTAATCGGCTGTGCTGCTCCACCTGGAGGTGGTCGAGCAATCATCACTCCTCGCTTCACCACTCATTTCAACATGTTCTGTATGCCAGTCGCGACATCTCAAGTGCTGAGCAAGATTTTCTCTTCTATTCTCGAAGGTTTCTTGAAGGCAGGATTCCAAGAGGCAGTATAAGGCTGCTGCCTTGGAGCGATTGAAGGCACGATTGAAATTTACACTAAAATTTAGGAAGAACTAAGAGCCACTCCAGCCAAGTTCCACTATATGTTCAACTTGCGTGATGTGTCCAAGGTCATCCAAGGTGTTTTGATGTCTCATCCTAAGTCAGTACAAAGTGCTGACTCTTTCCACCGTCTATGGACCAATGAGGTAACTCGTGTCTTCTGCGACAGACTGATTAACAAAGATGACGAGCAATGGTTCTACAATTTGGTTCTCGATTTATTGAACAAGAACTTCAGGTCAGCTTTGACATTCGATGATCTTTTCGGTGAAAGGAAAGTCATGTGGTCAGATGTTTTTAAGATCGATTCAACTCAAAGACTTTATGAGGAGTTAAGAGATCCAATTAAGCTTAAAAAATTACTAAGTGACTTCTTGGAAGACTACAACAGCTCAAGTTCAATAAAGATGAACTTAGTATTCTTCGAGGATGCTGTACTGCATCTGCTAAAGATTCTTCGAACTCTCAGACAGCCACGCGGTAACATCATGCTTATCGGCGTGGGTGGCTCAGGAAAGCAGTCCTTAATCAAGCTCTCAAGTCACGTATATGACATGTCATTTAAACAGATCGAGATCGTAAAAGGATTTAACATAAAATCTTTCTAAGACTTTGTAAAGGAACTCATGTTCACTACAGGCGTTAACTTAGCTCAAAAGGGTGTCACCTTCACAATGACTGACAATTAAATCCTTGATGAGACCTTCCTAGAAATGATCAACAACGTGCTGAACACAGGAGAAATTCCAAATCTGATGTTGCCCGAAGATAAAGATAGAATCATTAATGAGGTACGTCCGATCGTCATTGAAAAGAAACTAGTTGAGACAAATGACGTTATCGCAGCCACGTTCGTTTCCCGTGTGCGTGAATACCTCCATATTTGTCTTTGCATGTCTCCAGTAGGTGACGCACTCCGTAAGCGCTGCCGTGCATTCCCGTCACTCGTTAACTGCTGTACGCTTGACTGGTTTGGCAGATGGCCAGAAGAAGCACTTCTCTACGTATCAAGTTCTTTCCTCAAGACTCTTGAACTTCCCAGTGAAGAAGTCAGAGAAGCCCTATCCTAAATGTGCACTATTGTCCACATGTCAGTAGAAAAAACTTCAGATAGATTCTGGGCTGAGCTGCGACGTCGCGTTTATACAACTCCAAAGTCTTATCTTGACTTGATTAGTTTGTACCTCAATAAGCTCGACTAAAAGCGTCGTGAAATGAATGCAAACAGAAACCGTCTCGCTAATGGTCTTAAAAAGCTAAATGATACCAACTAGAACATAGCCGTACTTAAAGTAACACTCGCTGAGATGCAACCCAAGCTTATTGAGTCGAATGAGCAACTTAAAATTACTCTCGAAAGAGTTAATAAGGATAAGGCTGTTGCTGACAAGAAAGAAGCTGAGGCAATGATCGAAAAAGAAGCTGTTGAAAAGAAAGCAGCCGAAGCTAAGTTGATCAAAGATGACGCTGACTTTGATTATTCACAAGCATTACCAGTGCTCGAAAACGCCAAAAAAATCGTGGATAACCTCGACAAGGCCTCAGTCGGTGAAATTAAAGGTTATGCAACTCCTCCTGCCCTTGTAGTAACAACCATGGAGGCTGTAGTAATTATGCTCGGCGAAAAACAAACGTCTTGGGATGCTATCAAGAAGAAAATTATGGATCCTGGAAAGTTCTTAGCAGAAGTCAAGGTTCTTGATGTTACTACTATTCCAGACAAGACTTGGAAGTTGGTGCGTGAAAAGTACTTTAAGATGCCCGAATTCAAACCTGAGCTGATTGCAGGAAAGTCAGTTGCAGCAGGTAAGCTGTGCGAATGGGCCCTAGCCTTGTCGAAGTATCAGTTGATCAACAAGGACATTATTCCGAAGAGAGAGAAAGCTGCAGAAATGGACAAGGTCCTGAAAGAAAACATGGCTATTCTCAGCGCAACACTCGCTGCAGTAAAAGAAGTAAAGGATAAAGTCGCTTTGCTTGAAGCACAGTGTAAGACACTTATGGATGAGAAAGATAGACTTGAAAGGCAAATGGCTCGCGATACTGCAAGAATGGGCCGTGCTGAGAAACTGGTCGTGCTTTTGGCGGACGAAGGAGTAAGATGGTAATAAACTGTTGGTACTTTACAAGAAGAAATTGAAAATCTAGTCGGTAACGTGTTCCTTTCAGCTGCTTGCATCAGTTACTTCGGTGCATTTACCGGTGTTTACCGCAAGGTCTTGACTGATGAGTGGGTCTCTATCTGCAACGAAATGAAGATTCCTTGCTCTGACGTCTTTTCATTGGTCAAAGTCATGGGTGACCCTGTAACAATCCGAGGTTGGTGTATTGACTAACTACCTACTGACTAGACCTCAGCCGAAAATGGCATTCTTACAACCATGGCAGAGAGATGGGGACTTTGCATAGATCCATAATAACAGGCCTTCAAGTGGATCAAGAACATGCACAAGAAGGATGCCATGCTTATGATCAAATTCGGCAAGCCTACTTTCCTCAGAGATGTTGGCAATGCAGTTCGTAACGGCAACCCAGTACTGGTTAATGACGTGCAAGAGTACCTTGACCCTGGTCTTGATCCAATCCTGCTTCACTCAGAGTTCAAGGGTGAGGGTGGCATCATGCAAATCAAACTCGGTGAAGCGCTGGCAGACTACGATTAGAACTTCCGTCTCTACATGACCACCAAGCTACCTAACCCACATTACCCTCCAGAAGTATGTATTAAAGTTACGCTGATTAACTTCACCGTAACCTTCGAAGGTCTTAATGAGTAACTACTTGGTGATGTTGTTATTAAGGAAAAGCCAGAGGTTGAAGAAAAGCGCGATAAGATTGTTTTGCAAATGGCTGCTGACAAGAAAACACTATAAGCGATTGAAAATACGATCTTGAAGATGCTCAGTGAGTCTACTGAAGAGTAAATTCTCGATGAGGACACCTTGATTAACGTGTTAGACTCTTCCAAGATCACATCTACTGAGATCAACACTCGTATCGCCCAGGCAACTATTGTTGAATAAGAAATCAACGAAACTCGTTTGGGTTACCAGAGAGTCGCTGTCCGTGGCAGTATATTATACTTCGTTATTGCCGATATGGCTCGTATCAATGACATGTACCAGAACTCTCTCGAGTACATCAAAGTGTTATTCAACAAAGCTATTGATAATACTCCCGCTTCTGATGTTCTTGAGACCCGTCTTACCAGCCTCAGCGATGTCATCACTAAGACTATTTTCATAAATGTCTCCAGAGGCCTGTTCTCAAGAGACAAGCTGATCTTCTCTTTCTTGATATGCACTAGTATTGACCGCAACTCTGAATTTATATCTCCTATTTCCTGGAGCATTTTATTGCGTGGTACGATTCCAATGACAGAAGCTTAAAAGGCTAAAATGGGCACAAATCCCTTCCCGAAGAATATCCTATCAGATGGTAATCTTGAGATGCTTTATAGCTCCGAAATCAACCTTCCTAACTCTTATGAAGGTTTAATGGAGGATCTTGTAATCAATATTAAACCATGGACCGCCTGGGCAACCTGTGACAACCCGCAGACTGAGCTATTGCCCGGAGAATGGGATCAAAAGATTTAAATTTTTGACAGAATCATTCTTTTGAAAGCTTTCCGTCCTGAAAAGCTGTATTTTGCATTCTAGGACTATGTTCTTAAGCAAATGGGCAAATTCTTCGTTGAGGGCTAGACAGTCACAATGGAAGCAGTTTACAATGACACTGACTACAAAACCCCGATGATATTCATCCTCTCAACTGGTGCTGATCCAACTTAGTAATTGCTCAGGTTTGCGAAATAAATGAACTACGACAGCAGACTTACCTGCATCTCTTTAGGTCAGGGACAGGGTGAAAATGCAGAAAGAAACATGGATGCAGCCATGAAAACAGGTGATTGGGTCATGCTCCAAAATTGCCACTTGGCAAAGTCTTGGATGGAAAGTTTGGAAAACCGCACCCTTGAATTGGGTGAAAGACAAGACATTAACCAAGACTTCCGCTTGTTCCTAACCTCTATGCCAGCACCTTACTTCCCTGTTTCCACTCTCTAGAATGGTGTAAAGATGACAACTGAACCGCCAAGAGGGCTCAAAGCCAACCTGAAGGGAAGCTACACAAATTTGTCTCAGAAGTTACTTGATGACTGCAAGAAGCCTGATAGCTGGCGCAAGCTGATTTTCGGTCTCTCGTTCTTCCATGCTATTGTCTAGGAGCGCAGAAAGTTCGGACCTCTGGGCTGGAACACAGCTTATGAGTTCAATGACTCAGACTTGGAAACCAGCATCACTATGCTTAAGATCTTCCTAGACGAATAAGATGAGATTCCCTGGGAAGCTCTCGTCTATGTGACTGGTCACATCAACTACGGTGGACGTGTCACTGATGACAATGACAGAAGATGCCTATTAGTAACTCTTTAGAGGTATTACTGCGTTGAAAATCTCGATGATGGTTTCATGTACTCGGACTCCGGCCTGTACTACGCCCCAAGTAACGGACCTATTGAGGTCTACAGAGACTACATTGAAACTTTACCGCTTCAAGACGGCCCTGAAGTTTTCGGCTTGCATGAAAACGCCAATATTAGCTACTAGAAGAACGAATCACTTGAAACTTTGGAGACTGTTCTCAGCATACAGCCAAGAGTAAGCAGTGGTACAGGTGGTCTGAGCCCTGATTAAGTAGTGCTGATCAAAATTAAATCGTTAGTTGAAGAGATACCCGCTTATTTGGAGAGAGAAAATGGCAAAAAAGAGCAATTTAAGATGACTAACGGTCTCCTACCCTCACTAACCACCGTGCTTTGTTAGGAAATCGAGAAGTTTAATCGGCTGTTAAGAGCTATCAGCTCATCCCTTTCCGATCTGGAGAAGGCTATCCACGGGTTCATCGTTATGACTTAAGTTCTGGACGAAATGTATTTGTCTCTGTAGAATGGAACTGTGCCTAAGAACTGGGCTAAGGCGGGTTACCCCAGTCTAAAGCCGCTGGCCTCATGGTATGAAGACTTGATTAAGAGAGTGGCTTTCATCAACTCGTGGTTAGTAAATGGCTCGCCAAACAGCTACTGGATCTCAGGTTTGTTCTTCCCTTAAGGCTTCATGACTGGCTGCCTATAGACCCATGCTCGTGCGTACAAAATCGCAATTGACCGCCTGGCGTTCTCTTTTTAGGTGTAAGAAATGGAGGAGCCTGAAGAAGTTGAGGAGCTGCCTGAAGAAGGATGTTATGTACATGGCTTCTTCATGGATGGTGCGCGTTACAACATGGAAGAAGGCGTTATAGACGATTAGATTCCCGTAAGTGCTATTCATGACAAATTTTTAGGCCGAGCTCTACAGCAAAATGCCCTTAATCTGGTTCAAGCCAATGGAGAACTACGTCAGAAACGTAGAAGAGTACGCCTGCCCCTGTTATAAGACTGGCAAACGCGCGGGTCTGCTGTCTACAACCGGCCAATCAACTAACTTTATTATCCACGTAGACATCCCTTCGCTAGTGGCACCGGCCGTGTGGACAAGGAGAGCCGCAGCTATGCTCTGCTAATTAAACGACTGAGTAAATCGCCACAAAAACAAAGCCGCCCTAGTGAGCGGTAACGGTTGGACTCGAGGAATGAATGCAGAAGCAGAAGTTAATTACTGAAACAATCTCAAGTCTTTCATATTATATAATTATAATTCAAAAAAACAAGAAAAAAAAGAACTGCTCTTAACTTATCATTTACTTTACATTTTTACAATTTCTAATAATATAAATAGGGGTTTTGGGGTTTTGGGG
>Ga0194116_10005817_pt1 | contig 13429 bp, 12 predicted proteins | sample TA2MahsurfametaG_4_FD_148617 | JGI IMG/M metagenome (GOLD analysis project Ga0194116, IMG submission 148617) | Freshwater microbial communities from Lake Tanganyika, Tanzania - TA2015008 Mahale S9 surface | ecosystem: Environmental > Aquatic > Freshwater > Lake | place: Tanzania: Lake... | reverse complement strand
TAGAGGAAGGAGGCGAGGATCAGCATGCCCGCGTGCCTGCCGCCGGGATCGTCGGCGAGGAGGCGCACGAGCCGCACGAGCTCGCCATGGAGCACGCGCTGCGCGTCGAGGATCCAGCCGACGAGCCCGCCCGCGGCGAGCGCGGCGTCCTGCGCCGGCGCCTCGGGCGCCGCGAGTAGGGCCGCGCTCGCGAGCGCGATCAGGGCGGCGCGCCGCATCGCACGAAGACCCGCTCTGCGAAGGCCTCGCCCATGCTGTCGCCGCCCGACTGGCCGGGCCCGAGCGCGGCCGCGCGCGCCACCTGCTCGGGCTCCGGCGCCGGCGGGACAAGCCGCGTCGCGCACCCCGCGGCGGCGGCGGGCAGCACGATCGCCGCTTCGTCTCGGTGCAGCATCTCGATGTAGTAGCTCGGGTCGAAGACGGCGTAGGAGAGCACGGCGGCGCGCAGGTCGGCGGGCTCCGCCAGCGGCAGCAGGAAACCGATCGCGAGCCTGCCCTCGCGCAGCTCGCCGCGCACGTCGCGCGCCTTGCCGGTGGCGAGCCGCCTGCCCTCGCGCTGCAGCAGCGTGAAGTAGCCATGGGCATGGAGGTCGCCGACCATGCGCCGTGCCGCGTCGAGCGCGGCGGCGTCCGGCCCGCTGGCCGGCCGGCCGCGCCGCGGGCGCGGGATCGTGAAGGCCGAGAACGCGTCGTCGAAGACCCAGGTCTGGCGCAGCGCCTCGAGGCGTCCCTCGGCCGAGACGACCAGCTCGACCTCGATGTCCGCGTAGGCGTGCGGGTGCGCCGCCGCGGGGCGCATGGCGAGGCCCAGCGCCAGCGCCAGCGCCGCCGCCAGCCACCGCGATGCGGCGCGGCGCATCATGCGGCGACCATTGGCGGCCGGCCCAGGCGGTCGATCGGCCGCCCCAGCCGCCGCTCCGCGGCGAGCGCGATCCCCATCAGCGCGCGCTCGCCGCCGCGGCGCGCGGCAAGCTGCATGCCCACGGGCATGCGCGCGGCGTCGAGGCCGACGGGCAGCGTGATGGCGCCGCAATCGAGCAGGCTGATTACCGCGGCGTTGCGCGACGCCGCCGTGTTGCGGGCGCGATAGCCCTCGAGCGCCTCGACCTCGGCGAGGGGCGGCGGCGCGATCGGAATCGTGGGCATCGCGATGGCGTCGATGTCCTGCATGCGCGCCTCGGTCGCGTCCATCCAGCCGAGGATGCGCCGGCGCCGGCGGACATATTCCCCCGCCGGCATCTCGCCGAAGCTGCTGATGCGCGCCCAGATGTTCGGGTCGATCGAAGGGATCCACTCGGCGAAGCGCTCGACCAGGGTCGCATGCGCCTCCGGCGCGGAGAGATGGCCTGCGAGCCAGAGCTCGTAGGCGGGCACCGCCTCGGGCAGGTCGAAGTCGACGAGGCGCGCGCCGCCGGCCTCGAGCGCGCGCAGCGCCTCCTCGACGCGCTCCGCGATCCCCGCCTCGCAGCCCTCGAGGAACGGCTTGCGCACGATGCCGATGCGCAGGCCGTCGAGAGGGCGCGCGGCCTGCGCCGCCGCCCATGCGACCGCGTCGCCGGGGACGCCGTCGAGCGCCGCGAAGCCCAGCGCCGCGTCGGCCGCGCTGCGCGCGAGGATGCCCGGCGTGTCGAGCGTCTCGCTCTGCTGCAGCAGCCCGTCGGTCGTCCAGCGCCCGCGGCTGACCTTGATCCCGACGGTGCCGGTCCAGCTCGCCGGCATGCGCACGGATCCCGTGGTGTCGGATCCCAGCGCGAGCATCGACGAGCCCTGCCAGAGGCCGACGCCCGCGCCCGAGCTCGAGCCGCCAGGGACGCGATGCACGGCGCCGTCCCAGGGGTTGCGCGGGGCGCCCCAGTGGCGGTTCGTGCCGAGACCGCCGAAGGCGAACTCGACCGTGTGGGTCTTGGCCGCGAGCAGCGCCGCCTGGCGGCGGAACGCGCCGACGAATTCGCCCTCGCGCTCGTGCTCGGCGGGCAGCGCGCGCGGCGTGCCGGCCCAGGTGCGGAAACCCGAGAGTCCGAACAGGTCCTTGACCGAGACGGGCAGGCCCATGAACGGGCCAAGGTCGCATCCCGCCGCGAGCAGCGCGTCGGCGGCCGCGGCCTGCCGGCGCATCAGCGCCGCGTCGAAGGCGCGATGGGCGTTGAGCGCCTTTTCCCGCCGGCCATGCGCGTCGATCGCCGCCTCGGCGATCGCGGCCGCGGAGAGCCGCCCTGCGCGTAGCGCGGCCGCGAGCCCGGCGATGTCGGCGGCGACGAGGTCGATCGGCATGGTCTCTTCCTCCCGGATCCTGCGTGACGCGCGCCGCGTGCGCCCGGGACCGCGGCCTCAGGGATAGGCGCAGCTGTCCGCGGTGGCGAGCACGAAGCCGCGCGCGTCGCCCGCGGTGACCGCGAAGCGGTACTCGACCTCGCGGATGACGACGGAGTGGTGGATCGGCAGCACGCCGGTCGCGGTCGTCTCGGCGCCGCCCAGGCGCGTGAAGGTGACGGTCAGCGGCTTCGACGGATCGAACCAGCCCTCCGGCCTGCCCGAGGCGTCGACCGCTGGGACGCCGCTGGCCGCGACCGTCACCTGGCGATCGGCGAAGGCCGCGCTGTCGTTGGGGTTGCGCTGCGGGCCGGTGCGCACGATGAAGCGGCGCGTCGAGGTCCGTTCGTCGCAGCGCCGCGCGTTCTCGGCCGCCGACAGCACCGAGGCGAGCCGCTCCGGCTTGACGCCCGCGGCGAGGCGCGCGCGCGCGATGCGCAGCAACTCGGAGATCGCGCCGGTCGGCACATCGCTCTCGTAGCGCTTGCGCAGCTCCTCCGCCTGGCCGGTGGCGGCGGCGAGGTCGCGCTGCAGCCTGGCCTTCTCCTCGTCGAGCGCGCCTGCGCGCGCCGCCAGCTCGGAGACCTGCTCGCGCAAGTCCCCCGACTCCGTTTCCGCCATGCGATAGCCCGCGCCGTAGGCGAAAAATGTGCCGGCGGCGACCACGCCGGCCAGCGCAAGCCATTTCAGGCTGCCCAGCAGGATTCGTCCGCGCCGCCGCGCGCGCAGGCGCTCCTCGTGGAAACCGTGTCCCATGGCGTCCTTGTAACCGGAAAGCGGGGCCTGCGTTCAAGCACGGATATGCGCCTATACTATGGCGGCCGCGACGGCCGGGGGGCGGACCATGACGAACAAGATCGAGCTTCGGGTGGAGCGTCGCCTGGCCTTCGCGGACGGGCAGGAATTTGGTGCCGCCGGCGCCTATGAGCGACTGTCGGGCAAGGCGCTCTTCGCGGTCGATCCCGGGGCCCCTGCCCAGGCGGGGATCACCGACCTCGACAAGGCGCCGCGCGACCCCGACGGGCTGGTGCGCTTCTCGGCCGACTTCTCGCTTCTGGCACCGGTCGCGCGCGCGCGCGGCAATGGCCGCGTCTTTTTCGACTACGGCAATCGCGGGAACATACGCTGCTTGCAGTTCTTCAACGATGCCCCGGGATCGAACGACCCGCGCAGCGCCGCGCATGCCGGCAACGGCTTCCTGATGCGCCGCGGCTACGCGGTCGCCTGGCTCGGCTGGCAGGCGGACCTTCTGCCCGGCGACGACCGCTTCCTGCTCGACGTGCCGGTGGCGATGGAGGGCGGGCGCCCGGTGTCCGGGCAGGTCCGGGTCGAGTACATCGCTGATCGCCCGGGCGTCGGCGTGTTCCCGCTGAGCAGCCGCGCCTCGACGCGCAGCCATCCCGCCGTCTCGCTCGACACGCGCCGTGCGTCCCTGACCATGCGCCGCTACGCGACCGACCCGCGCATCCCCGTGCCGCACGACCAGTGGATGTTCGCGCGCGTCGAGGGCGGCACCGGCCTCGACAACCAGGGCGGCGAGCGCGGCGTCGTGCCCTCCGACCAGCACATCCACCTGCCCGCGGGCTTCAGGCCGGGCTGGATCTACGAGCTGGTCTACGAAGGGCATTCGCCGCTGGTGCTCGGCCTTGGCCATGTCGCGGTGCGCGACTTCATCGCCTTCCTCAAGCACGGCGCGCGCGACGACGCGGGCACGCCGAACCCGCTGCGCGAGGGCGGCGGGCGCGTCGAGAAGGCCTATGCCTGGGGCCGCTCGCAGACCGGCCGCCTGATCCGCGACGCGCTACATCGCGGCTTCAACGCCGACGCGCAGGGCCGGCGCGTCTTCGACGGCGTGCTGCCGCATGTTTCCGGCGCGGGGCTGATGTGGATGAATCACCGCTTCGCCAACGTGATCGTCGCGGCCGGCCAGGAGCACGAGGACCACTTCAACCCGGCCGACCGCTTCCCCTTCACCTATGGCGAGAGCGAGGATCATTTCACCGGCAGGCGCGACGCGATCCTCAAGCGCCCCGCGACGGATCCGCTGGTGCTGCATACCCAGACCTCGACCGAGTACTGGCAGCGGCGCGGATCGCTGGTCCATACCGACACGCGCGGCCGCGACGTGGAGCTGCCCGCGAACGTGCGCGCCTATCTCTGGTCGAGCTCACAGCATTTCGCCGACCCGCGCCTCGGCAGGCCGGGCCGCGGAATCTGCCGCAACGAGATCAACGTCGTTTGGACATCCATGTTCTTCCGCGCGATGCTCGATGCGCTCGATGCCTGGGCGACGCATGGCACGGAGCCGCCGGCGAGCCGCGTGCCGCGCCGCGCCGACGGCACGCTGGTGCCCTTCGAGGAATGGAAGCGCCAGTTCCCCGCGATCCCCGGCGTGCCGGTGCCGCGCGGCCCGAGCGCGCTGCCGCGCCTCGACTGGGGGCCCGACGCGGAGCGCGGCGTGCTGCGCGAGCCGCCGCAGGTGCTCCGGGGCGAGGGCTATCCGGTGCTCGTCCCCGCGGTCGACGACGACGGCAACGACATCGCCGGCGTGCGCGCGCCGATGGTCGAGGCGCCGCTCGCGACCTACACGGGCTGGAACCTGCGCGCGCGCGGCCAGGGCGAGGGCGCGATGCACGAGTTCACGGGCTCGACGCTGCCCTTCCCCGAGACGCCGGAGCACCGCGCGCAGCTCGGCGACCCGCGCCGCTCGGTGCGCGAGCGCCATGCCGACGCGGGCTCGTATGCCAGGGCCATCGAGGCGGCCGCGCGCGCGCTGGTCGCGCAGCGCCTGATGCTGGAGGAGGACGTGCCGCGCTGCGTCGCGGCCGCGGCCAACTGGCACGCGCCACGCCACGACGTCACGATCGACTAGGACGGCGCGCGCCTGGCCGCCCGCGCCGCCGGTTCCCTCGCCGCGCCTGCGCTCAGGGCCAGGAGGGACGGGTCATCGCGAAGACCTCGCCGAGCCGCGCGTAGTCCTGGTAGCCGAGCCGCCCGATCGGCTGCATGCGCGCGTAGTCGACCATGCCGTCGACGATCACGGCGTCGGCGATGTGGATGCCGACGACCTCGCCGACGACCAGCGTGTTGGGCTCCTCGGCGCTGGCCGAGAGCAGCGGCACGGTGCGCACGTGCCGGCACTCGAGATGCACGGGGCTCTCCTTCACGCGCGGCGGGCGCACCAGGCGCGAGGGCTCGGCCGTGACGCGCGCGAGGTCGAACTCGTCGACGCCGTGCGGCGCCGGCGCGGAGCTGCGGTTCATGTGCTCGCGCAGGTCCCAGGTCGCCATGTTGACCACGAATTCCTTGGTCGCCTCGATGTTGGCGATGCTGTCCTTGAACCCGTGGTCTGTGGCGTGCCTGCCGGTCGCCGAGAAGATCACCTGCGGCGGCACGTAGGCGACCGCGTTGAAGAAGGAATAGGGCGCGAGGTTGACGGCCCCCGCCGCGTCGATCGACGAGATCCAGCCGATCGGCCGCGGCACGACGATGGCGTTGAAGGGATTGTGGCGCAGGCCATGCGGCTCGCCGGGGCGGAAGAACATGCTCGGGCTCCGTTCGCTTCGGGTCAGGCGCCGCGCGCGCCGCCCATCGGGTTGGGCAGGTAGCCGACGAAGCCGGAGATGCGCCAGCGTCCCCGCTCGCGTCGGCAGAAATAGAGGGTCTGCCAGAGCAGCATGTCGGTGCCGCCATCGGCGCGGCGGATCGTGCCGTCGAACTTCTTGCGCGCCACGGCGGCGGCGCCGGCGACGTCGATGTCGCGCAGCGTCGTGGCGCGGAAGATGGCCTCGCGCAGCGGCTCGGCGAAGGCGGTCGCCGCGGTCTCGCGCGCCTGGCGCAGCCATTCCTCGCGATAGGCCTCGACGGTGGGGAAGGCGATGCGCCAGCCGTCGGGGCGGTCCGAGCGCATCGCGTGCAGGCCGAGGAAGCCGTCGCGCACGAAGTCGCCCGCGACCATCGACCAGTCGGCGGCGACGAAGGCGTCGATGTCGCGCGCGACGAGCATGTTCCAGATCGCGTGGCGGTCCGGGTCGCCGGGCGGGAAGGGGTTGCGCGCGTGGTCCATCGGTTTCCTGCCTTCGCGTTCAGCCGCCGAGCACGCCCTCGACGAAGCCATGGTTGCCCGCGGACAGCCCGCAATCGACGGGCAGCGCGGCGCCGGTGATCGCGCCGGCGAGCGGCGAGGCGAGGAAGAGGACGGCCGCCGCGACCTCGGCCGGCTCCGCGAGGCGCCCCAGCGGGTAGAACCGCGCCGTGCGCGCCACGATGCCGGGATCCTTCTCGATGCGGTGGTCCCAGGCCGGCGTGCGCACCGAGCCCGGGCAGACCGCGTTGGCGCGGATGCCCGCGCGCCCATGCTCCACCGCGATCGCGCGGCACCAGGCGAGCAGCCCGGCCTTGGCGGCCGAGTAGGCGGGGTTGCCGACATGCAGCAGGGCGTTGACCGAGCTCAAGCAGACGACCGCGCCGCCACCGCGCGCGGCCATCGCGGGCAGCAGCGCGCCGGTGAAGCGCATCGCGCCGACGAGGTTGACCTCGATCTCGCGCGCGGCGAGGTCTGCGTCCCAGCCGCGCAGCGTCTCGGCGCGGGTGAAGCCGGCATTGCTGACGACGACGTCCGGCGCGCCGCAGTCCGCGAGGAGCGCGCGCGCCGCCTCGTCGATGGCGGCGGGATCGCCGAGGTCGAAGGCGAAGCGCCGCTCGGCCTCCACGTCCTCGAGCCCCGGGCCAGGCCGGTCGCAGGCGAGGATGCGCGCGCCGGCGCCGCGGAAGGCCGCGAGCAGCGCCGCGCCGATGCCGCCGGCCGCGCCGGTGACGACGACCTGCCTGCCCTCGAGCCCGAAGGGGGAGGCGCTCACGCGGCCTGCGCGACGGTCGGCCCGTCCCCGGCGATCGTGGTGCGGCGCACGTCGCGCTTCTCTACCGTGTCGGCGAAGGGGCGCACGCGATGCATGGTCTGGCGGTTGTCCCAGACCACGAGGTCGTGCGCGCGCCAGGGATGCGAATAGACGAAGCGCCGCTGCGTGGCGTGCTCCACGAGCTCGCGGATGAAGTCGTTCGCCTCGGCCACGGGCCAGCCGACGATGCCGCCGATATGCGAGGACAGGTAGATCGACCTGCGCCCCGAGACGGGATGCGTGCGCACGAGGCGCTGGCGCACCGGCCGGAACATCTCGCGTTCCCGCGGCGTCAGCTCGGTGAAGCCGAGCTTGCCGCGCGAGTACATCAGCGAATGCTCGCAGACGAGGTCCTCGATCCGAGCCTTCGTCTCGTCGTCGAGCTCGTCCCAGGCGGCGCGCATGTCGGCGAACTCGGTGTTGCCGCCGCGCGAGGGGATGATGCGCGCGGAAAGAAGCGAATACTTCGCCGGCACGGCGCGGAACGAGCTGTCCGAATGCCAGAGCCGGTTGCCAAGCGCGAAGAGCCGGTGGCGGTCGTCGCGCTTCACGATCTCCTGGTTGCGGTCCAGGTTCGAGACATCCGCGAAGTCGGTGCTGAGCCGCTTCTCGTCGAGCTTCTGCAGGTCGCCGGCGAGCGCCTTCTCGATCTCGCCGAAATTGAGGCTGAAGGCGAGCTGCTGCGCGTCGTCGAGCGGCTGCCCGGGGAAGACGAGCACCGCGTGGCGGTCCATGCCCGCCTCGATCGCCGCGACCTCGTCGCGCGTCAATGGCCGGCGCAGGTCGACGCCCGTCACCTCGCCGCCGACATGCGGATGGAGGGCCCTGATCGAGATGCTCATCTTGCCTTGCCTCCTCGCGGGAGCCTTGGGCGGACGCCCCCGCGCCGCCACGGCTTGCGGCGCGAATTCTCCGCGCATTTACCGCCCGATTCCAGAGGGCTTATGATGCGTGCCGTCGACGGGAGGGGCGGCTGTCCGGCGAGGCGCGCCGCCATTCCCGCCGTCGCTCGCAAGGGAAGGCATGCGCATGCGCGAATTCACGGACTCGATGTCGCTGGCTGGCGATATGCAGGCGCTGCGCGCGCGGCTCGCGGAGGACGGCTATCTCTTCCTGCGCGGCCTGCTGCCGCGCGAGGCGGTCGCCGCCGTGCAGCGCGAGGTCGGCGCGGTCGTGCGCGACGCCGGCTGGCTGCGCGCCGACGCGCCGGTCGAGGCGGCGCTCGCGGACCAGGCGGGGTTCTGCGTCGATCCTGAGCCGCGCTACCTCGAGGTGCTGCGGCGCATCAACCGCATCGAATCCTACCACGCGCTCAAGCACCACCCGGCGCTGCTCGGCTTCCTCGAGAAGCTGCTCGACGGCGAGGTCTTCCCGCATCCGCGGGTGCTGATGCGCAACATCTTCCCGGCGCGCGAGACCTACACGACCAAGGCGCACCAGGACTTCCCGAACGTCCAGGGCACCACCGAGGTCTACACCGCCTGGATCCCGATGATCGACGTGCCGATGGAGACCGGGCCGCTGCAGGTCGCGGTCGGCTCGCACCGCGCGGGCGTCTACGACTTCCACATCGGCGCGGGCGCCGGCGGGATCGAGATCGCGGACCCGCTGGAGGGGCGCTGGGCGAGCGGGCCCTTCGCGGTCGGCGACGTGCTGCTCTTCCACTCGATGCTCGTGCACAAGGGCGTGCCCAACCGCGGCGAGCGGCTGCGCATGTCGATGGACGTGCGCTTCCAGCGCGTCGACGAGCCCTTCAACCCCGACAACGCGAATTCCGACGGCCAGCCGCTCTCCTGGGAGGAGATCCATGCCGGCTGGCGGTCGGACGAGCTCAAGCACTACTGGCGGCGCCTGCCGCTCGTGGCGCGCGAATTCGACCGCACCTGGTTCGACCGCCGCGACGCGCTGGCCTTCGAGCTCGGCGAGGCGCGCGACCCGCGCGCGCGCTCGGTGCTGCAGCGCATCGTCGCGCGCGACGCCGACGCGGCGAAGCGCGCGCGCGCGCAATCGCTGCTCGACGCCCTGCCCGTCGACTGAACCGGGGCGACAGGGCGATGCGCATCGAGGCCTTCACCGAGGGCCGGGACCCCGCGCGGCCCGAGGCCAACGAGGACCGCGTCCTCGTGCTGCCGGGCCGCGCCTATGCCGCGATCGACGGCGTCACCTCGCGCCTCGGCACGCGCTACGACGGCATGCTCTCGGGCCAGTACGGCGCGGTCCTGGTGCGCGATGCTCTGGAGGCGCGGCTCGGGGGCGGGCGCGCCATGCCCGGCGACGCACGCGCGCTGGTGGCGGAGCTCACCGCCACGATCGCCGCGGCCTATGAGCGGCATGGTACGCTCGAGCTCGCGCGGCGCGACCCGAACCACCGCTTCGCGACGACGCTCGCGCTCGTGGTCGAGCATCCCGCGGAGATCGAGATCCTGCTGGTGGGCGACAGTGGCGTGCGCGTCGATCGCGCGCGCGACATCCGCCTCGACAAGGACCTCGACCACGTGACCGCGACGCTGCGCCAGGCCGCGTGGCGCGCGCTGGCGCCGTCCTGCCCCGAGCTCGCGCGGCGCGAGGCGCTGGCGCGCCGTATCGTCTGGCACGGGGCGCGCCAGGACGCGGCCGCGCTCGAGGGCGCGCTCGACGCCGCGGCGCTGGCCGCGCTCGGCGCGGAGGCGGTCGCGCTGTCGCTGCGCGCGATGCCGCATCTTCCGCGCGCGGAGGTCGAGCGCCTGGTCGGCGGCGGCATCCTCGGCGCGCAGGGAGGCTTCCAGAACGATCCCGCCTCGCCGCTCGGCTATTCCTGCCTCGACGGCTTCGAGGTGGCGATGGACCGCGTGTACTACGAACGCGTGCCGCGCATCGGGTTATCGAGCGTGGAGATCTACACCGATGGCTATTTCCGTCCCGGCGACGGCTTCGGCGTCGAGGCCTGGGAGCGGGCCTTCGCCGAGGTCGAGCGCGACGACCCGCACAAGATCGGCGCGCATGCCGGCGTGAAGGGCTCGATCGCCGGCATGCATGCCGACGACCGCAGCTATGTCGGGGTACGCTGGGACCGCTGAGCCGCGATCGCGCGCCGTGGGGAGGGACGCCACCCGGCTCCTCCCGGCCGCGCGGCAGCGTGGGTGGGGGAGGTGGCGCGCGCCGCGAGGCGCGCGACGGAGGGGGCATGTGTTCCCTACTGGCCGAGCGGATGGTGCGCGCAGTGATCGGCACGTCTCACCGCCAGAGCCCGCGCGCGACGCCTGGCCTCCGGCACCATTTCCCTCCCCGTCGCCGCGCTGCCGCGCGGCGCCACCCCTCCCATCCGCGCTCACGCGCGGACGGGAGGGGAGCCGGGAAGGACCACCTGGGGCTCCTCCCGGCCGCGCGGCAGCGTGGGTGGGAGGGGTGCCGGCAGGGGCGGGCCATCCGGGCCCCTGCGCGGACGGGGTGAGGCCAGTGAACTTGCGCTGGCCGTGCATAGGTGGATGATGGCGCATTCTCGGGAGGATGCAGCATGACGACGACACGCGATCCGCGCCTCGTGCCCATCGGCGCGAAGGCCTCGTGGAAGGGCAGCGAGATCGACTGGCGCATGGAAGGCCTGCACGAGATCTCGCCGGCCGAGGTTGAGGAGATCGATCGCGCGCTTGCCCACCTGCGCGCGCTCGGCGAGGTCGACTTCCCGCGCATGCGCGCGTCCGACTTCCCGTTGCCGACGCTGGGGCCGCGCCTCGCCGCGCTGCGCGACGAGTTGCGCCATGGCCGCGGCTTCGCGTTGCTGCGCGGCCTGCCGTGCGCGCGCTGGCCGGACGACGACGTCGCGCGCATCTTTTTCGGCTTCGGTGCCCATGTCGGCCGCGCGACGACGCAGTCGCGCCAGGGCGAGTATCTCGGCCATGTCGTCGACATCAGCGACGTGATTTCCTCGGTGCGCGGCTACCAGCATGGCGGCGGCCAGAACATGCACAGCGATTCCTGCGACATCATCGGCCTGATGTGCGTGCGCGCCGCGAAGTCGGGCGGCGCCAGCCGCATCGCGAGCGCCGTCGCCATCCACGACGAGCTCGCGCGCAGCCGCCCGGACCTTCTGCGCCTGCACTACGACGGCTTCGTCTATCGCCGCAACGAGCTCGACGCCAGGCTCGGCGGCGGCGTCGTGGTGCCGCCGGTACCGATCGCGACCTTCTCGCGCGCGACGGGGGAGTTGTCCTGCTACCTCAGCACGAACTACGCGCTCAAGGCGGCGGAGGCGGGCGACGCGGTGCTGAGCGCCGCGCAGCGCGAGGCGATCGCCATGGTCCAGAAGCTGGCGACCGATCCCGACTTCTACCTCGACATGTCGATCGGCGAGGGTGACATCCAGTTCCTCAACAACCGCCTCGTCTTCCACGGGCGCACCGCCTATGAGGACTTCCCCGACCTGCCGCGGCGTCGCCACATGCTCAGGCTGTGGCTGCGCATCGATTCCTGGCCGCCGCTGCCGCAAAGCCAGCGGCCGCACAGCGACGAGGACCACGTGCTCTGGGAGCGCTTCCGCCGACCGCTGATGGAGATGCCGTCGCGCTTCCTCTCCGACGTGGAGCGTCGCCGCAGCGCATGAAGGGCGCGGAGGTCGATCTCTACGCGCCGGTGAAGGCCTTTCTCGAGGGCCAGGGCTATGTCGTCAAGGGCGAGGTCCGGGGCTGCGACGTCGTCGGCTTGCGCGGCGACGAGCCGCCAGTCGTGGTCGAGCTCAAGCGCGGCTTCGGCCTCGACGTCGTCCTGCAGGGCATCGACCGCCTGGCGCTGACCGACGCCGTCTATGTCGCCGTCGGCGCCTGGCCGCGGCGGCTCGACGACGCTTGCAAGCTCTGCCGGCGGCTGGGCCTCGGCCTGATCGTCGTCGCGCGCGGGCGGCTGGAGGTCGTGCTCGACCCTCTGCCCTACGCGCCTCGGCGCAACCGCGCGCGCGCCTCGGCCCTGCTGGGCGAGCATGCGCGCCGCCGCGGCGACCCGAGCGCCGGCGGCTCGACGCGCGTGCCGATCATGACGGCTTACAGGCAGGAGGCGCTGCGCTGCGCCACGCTGCTGTCCGATGCCGGCGAGATGACCCTGGCGGCCTTGCGCGCGGGCGGCGCGCCCGCCGCCGCGAAGATCCTGCAGCGCGACGTCTATGGCTGGTTCGAGCGCCGCGGCCGCGGCACCTATGCGCTTTCGGAGGGCGGGCGCGCGGGGCTGGCGCGCTTCGGGCGCGTCGACTGAGCCGCGCCGGCGTTGCATCATGGGCTAGCCAGGCGGGGAGGGACGCTCATGCTCAGGGAATTCACGGACTCGACCGATATCGCGATGGACGGGCCCGCGCTCGCCGCGCGGCTCGAGCGCGACGGCTACCTCTTCATCCGCGGCCTGCTGCCCCGCGAAGCGGTGCGCGAGGTGCGGCTGCGCTTCCTCGAGATCGCGGCGCGCGGCGGCTGGATCGACGCCGCGCATCCGCTGGAGGCGTCGATCGCCGTGCCGGCGCGCGCCTGCAAGGATCCCGAGCCCGCCTATCTCGAGGTCTTCCGCGAGATGTGGATGCTCGAGGAACTGCACCGCATCAAGCACCACCCGAACCTCGTCGCGACCTTCGAGCGCATCATGGGCGAGCCGGTGCTGGTGCATCCGCTGCTGGTCGCGCGCAACATCTTCCCCCAGCGCGAGGACTTCGACTTCACCACCGGCTCGCACCAGGACCGCATCCACATCGGCGGCGGCACGAGCTACGCGGCGTGGACGCCGCTGGGCGAGTGCCCGCGCGGGAAGGGCAGCCTGATCATGGCCGAGGGCTCGCACCGGCGCGGCGTGCTGGACTTCCGCCTCGCGCGCGGCGCCGGCGGGCTCGAGCTGGTCGACGACTTCGAGGGCAGCTGGGTCGGCTCCGACTTCGCGATGGGCGACGTCGTGATCTTCGCCGACACGATCGCGCACAAGGCCCTGCCCAACCGCAGCGCCGAGCTGCGGCAGAGCTTCGACGCGCGCTACCAGCGCCTCTCCGACCCGGTCGCGGAGGTCAGCGTCGCGACCTACGGCAACATGTGCAGCTGGGACGAGATGTACGCGGGCTGGAAGCAGGACGACCTGAAATACTACTGGCGCAGGCAGGGCGCGCGCGTCGTGCCCTTCGACCGGCAGTACTACGACAGGCGCGACGCCATCGCATTCGACCTCGCGGAGCGCGGCGACACGCTGGCGCGCGACACGCTGCTGCGCGTGGCGCAGCGCGA
>Ga0194116_10005815_pt1 | contig 13430 bp, 12 predicted proteins | sample TA2MahsurfametaG_4_FD_148617 | JGI IMG/M metagenome (GOLD analysis project Ga0194116, IMG submission 148617) | Freshwater microbial communities from Lake Tanganyika, Tanzania - TA2015008 Mahale S9 surface | ecosystem: Environmental > Aquatic > Freshwater > Lake | place: Tanzania: Lake... | reverse complement strand
GAGAATTGGGGATTGCGCCCAACCCCCAATCCCCAATCCCCAATCCCCAATCCCCAATCCCCAATCCCCAAATAATTAGATTTTAAAATTTTTGATTAAAAGTTTTTTTCAAAATTCCAACTAATATTAAATATTGTGAATTTAAAATTCTTAAAGTATCTCAAAATTCCATATAATCAAATATATAAAAATTAAAACATGTATAACAATATATATTTGTAAAAGTTAGAGCGTTAAGGTATTTATATTATGATCTCATTTATAATTAAAATCATTAACATGGGAAGAAAAAAGAATAAAAATCAACAAGATAATGATATAGCTGACTCTGAAATTACAAATGTTTCTGAGATAACCACCAGTACATCTGAAAAAATAGAGGAAAACAAAAACGAAAATTTTTTGGAAAAGCCAGATTTTGATGAAGAAGATTCAAAAAATGAGAAAATATTATCATCAACTAATATTGATAAACACAAATATTCTGAACTAAGTAATTAAAAAATAAAAGGTTAACTAAATGAAATTTTAAAAGATTATAATTAAATTCTTTTTGAATGATTAATCTTTGATGATAGAAATATTTTCTATCTATTAAAAGTATCTTTAAGAATATCTATTTAACTTATAAAGTTCTTTTTGTTTTTATTTTACAAAAAAATGTTTAGAAGAAAAGAAAAAAATTTTATTAATTTTCTCTCAATATTCAAAAAATTAACTAAAATAAAAGAGCGGAAAATCTCAAAATAATCATTTAAATTATTTGAATTTACTTGATTTATTTTATTTATATAAAAAAATAACTTTTAACAAATGTAGAAAAGAAAGACGAACAAACAGAAGAATTAAATGAGGAAAACGAAATAAAAAAAGGGACTAAACATATTAACAATATCAAATGCAAAGAAAACAAAAATGAAAAATCGGAAAATGTAACTTTTCAAAGGAAATTATCAGATTTTTGCTATGAAGGAAAGGAAACTATTAAACGTAGCGGCTCCATTAAAAAACGTGAGTCATTATACAAAATAAATGATTTTGAAAAACTTGTTTACAGACCAGAATTCCAAATAAGTGAAAAGCTCAAAGATAAATCGGAAAAACTCTGGAGAATAATGGAAAGCTATTTACCTAGAGATAAGGAATCAATTCAAAAATCAATTATTAATCATATTGAATACACCTTAGCTCGTACAAGATTCAGCATAGATAAGAACATTATCTATCAAGGGCTTTCACTCTCTGTTAGAGATAGGCTTTTGGAAGCATGGAATGATTCGCAATCCGTTATAAAAATAGAGAATCCTAAACGCCTATATTATTTATCTATTGAATTTCTTTTGGGTCGTTTATTACAAAATGCTTTGATCAATTTGAATATGGAAGAGAAGTACAAAGAGGCATTGAATGAATTGGGCTACAAAATAGAAGAAATATATGAACATGAAAATGATCCAGCTCTTGGAAATGGCGGTTTGGGAAGGCTTGCAGCTTGTTATATGGATAGCTTGACTACTTTAAATTATCCTGCTTGGGGTTATGGAATTAGATATGATTACGGAATTTTTCGACAAGCTATAGAAAATTGTGAGCAAATAGAACTTCCAGATTATTGGTTAACTAAAGGAAATCCATGGGAAATAATGCGTTTAGATATTAATTACAAAGTTCGCTTTTATGGTTATTGTAAAGATGAAATGAAAAATGGAAAAAATATCCGTGTTTGGGAAGGTGGTAAGGAGGTAGATGCAATAGCTTTCGATACTGTTATTCCAGGTTGGGAAACTCTTAACTGTAACACACTTAGATTATGGAAGTCTTATCCTTCTAGAGAATTCAATTTCGAAAGTTTTAATAAAGGAGATTATGCATGTGCATTAGCAGAAAAAGATCAAGCTAGTTATATTACGTCTGTACTTTATCCCAATGATTCTACTCCTACAGGAAAAGAATTGAGGCTTAAACAACAATATTTCTTCTGTAGTGCTACAATAAATGATATTATTAGACGCTTTTTAAATTCAAAATTACCATGGACTGAATTTCCAAATAAAAATGCTATGCAGTTAAATGATACTCATCCAACTATTGCTGTTATAGAATTGCTAAGACAATTGATTGATATATATTCTTTAGATTATGCAGAAGCATATAAAATTGTAAGAAAAAGCTTCGGTTATACAAATCACACTGTATTGCCTGAAGCTTTGGAGAAATGGTCTGTTGATTTAATGACAAAGCTTCTTCCAAGGCATATGGAATTGATTTATTTGATTAACTTTTTCTTCCTAGAAGAAGTTAAGAAAAAATTTCCAAATGATGGAGAAAAATTAACCGAACTCTCCATTATTGAAGAAAGTAGTCCAAAAATGGTTCGGATGGCAAATCTTTGTATAATTTGTTCTCATACTGTAAATGGTGTAGCTGATATTCATTCAAAATTATTAATAAATACACTTTTTAAGGATTTCCATGATTTTTTTCCAAACAAATTCATAAATGTAACAAACGGAGTTACACCTAGAAGATGGATTCATTGCGCATTTCGAGAACTTTCAAATTTAATTACTGATTATTATGGATCAAATGATTGGCTTGGAGAACTTAGCCTTTTGGAGCATTTACCTGAAAAAATAAATAAAGAAGGAAAGCTTGATGAGCTTCTAAATAATTTAGAATTTGCAAAATTACAAGCAAAAAAGCGTCTAGCACATTGGGTTAAAGAAAATCTAAATTTGGAAATTAATTAAATTGATTGTATGTTTGACGTTATGGTTAAAAGGATACATGAATACAAAAGACAATTTATGAATGCTCTTTACTGCGTATATCGCTATTTATATCTCAAAGAAATGTGTGAAATAGAGCGAGAAAAACAAATAAAAAGAGTAACTTTCTTTGGAGGAAAAGCCGCTCCAGGATATACTGTGGCTAAAAACATAATAAAATTTATAAACACGATATCAAGTATAATAAATAATGATGCAGAAACAAACAAATATTTTAAAGTCGTTTTTTTACCAGATTATAAAGTTTCATTAGCACAAATCATAATACCAGCAGCTGATTTATCACAGCATATTTCAACAGCTGGAACAGAGGCCTCTGGAACTTCTAACATGAAATTCTGCATGACTGGCAGTTTAATTATTGGAACTCGAGATGGTGCAAATATTGAAATAGCTGATGAAATAGGACAAGAAAATATTTTTTTCTTTGGGAAGGATTTAAAACAAGTTGAAAGTATCCGTCAAGCGCAGAAAAGAGGAGAAAGACCTGAAATAAGTAAAAATCTTAAAAAAGTGCTTAATGCTATAATAAATGGTAAAGTTGGTAATAATCATTTTATGATTGATTATATTAATTATTTGTTGAATGGAAATGATTATTACTGTCTATGCTATGACTTCGATGAATATCTAACTGCTCAAGAAAAAGTAGATTTTGAATATTCTGATAAAAAAACATGGAAAATTAAATGTTTTCAAACTCTTTGTAGAATGGGACACTTTTCCACTGATAGATGTATTCAAAATTATGCTGAAAATATATGGGATTTAACTCCTATTGAATTGCCGAAGCCTGTTAACGAAATTTCTAAGAGAGTCATTTCTTCGAGTAATTTGAAGAAAATAGATAATTAAAAAGAAAAATACTCATCAATGATAAAATTTCTAAATTTAAAAGATAATATTAAAAACTTAATACCCACAAAATATTAAATTATATTAATTATAGGATACTTTAGAAATTATAATTAATTATTTATTTTTTATTGAAAATTCAAACAATTATCATCTATTCCATATAAAAATAATCTAGAAATCTATTTTTTTCCGATTTAACTAATTTTATTACTTGAATGTTTTTATAATTAATTTTGATTGATTATAATTATTTGGAAAGAAATAATTTTTTATAAAAATATAATTTAATTTAATTTAATTTAATTTTTTCTAAATTTTGTATTATTTAGCTTTTTTTTTCTTCATTTTCTTTTTCTTTTTTGCACTAACATTTTTTTCTTCTTTTTTTTGTGTGAAAATTTTAATTTTCTCTGATTTTTTTGATTTTTTCTTACATCTTTCAATTTTCAAAAAATTGATAAGAAAATTTGCTCTTTCCAATAATTCTTGGTCAGTTCTATATTAATATAAAGCATTATTTTTTAAATTACTTGACTTTCATATTAAGATTGAATTTCATTGTAGGATCATGTAAAATATGATTTTTTATGAGATTCCAGTTTCTATATCCATATTTGAACATCAAACACATTAAGTATTTATCTTCTTCTTCATTAAATCTAAAAATTTTCAATCAATTTCTTGAAATTAATTTTGCTAATTTAATATTGAATATAAAATCTCCTTGAAACTTTAGTTTCATATGATTTTAATAAATTTAGTAAAAGAAAAGTTTTTCAATATTTATTTTTATTGATGATTAAATAATTACAAATCATTAGGATCAGGAGCATTATGAGAAGCCTGAGTACCTTTTCCTTTCATTTTATATGGAATGTTTATATTTGTATAAATATCTTCATATTTATCTGTTAACTCTATAAAATAAGTTTCTAAAATTTCTTGATATTCTATTATTTTATTTTTCTCAGATTCAAATCTATTCAATCTTGTCATAATTCTTTGACCATTAGGTAAGTCATCTATTCTTTTTTGGAAGGTTTGGGAATAATCTTCTACTTCTTCAGGATTTTTAGTTCTCATGAATTTACTTATATTTTGGAAATCATTTAATCCATAAATTTCACTTGCTCTAAGGAATTTTGTAAAGTCTTTTTTAGTCCATTTACTGTATTTATTATTTAAAAGTTTGTTTCTGTAGTTTTCATCTTCGATTGTAAATTGTTCCGGTTCATCGTACTCTTCTTCATTAAAAGTATTATCTTCTTTTCTTTTTAAAAAATCTTTCCAAATATTCTCTTTTTCGTCAAGCAAATCCAATTCTTCAACTTCCCAAAATTGATGTGTATAGCCTCCACCAACTTTAGCTCTCCAGCCTGCAAGAACTCTAGGCTTCTTGATATCAAGTTTTCTATTAAAATTAAAATTTATTCAAGATATTTAAAGTTTATTAAAAAAAAATTTTTGAGAATTTTCTTTACTTTGATTTTTCTTCTAAGTTTCCATTTATAAGTTTTCTTTCTCTTTGACCAAGTGAAAGAGAGATATTTTGTAATATTGGCAAAGCAGATGTGTTTTCATCTTGAAAATACTTTTTTTTGTAATCTTCTCCTTCAAATTGATAAATATCTTTATTATCTGTGTTCAAGGATAAATTATTTATGCTTAGTTTTTCTTCTAAATCTCTAATAATTTTTATTAAGAAATAATAAATGATAATTAAAGAATCAAAAATACCACTTTTAAAAAATTAAGAAAATTTTCTCAAAAGAAATTACTTCAGATGAGAATTTATTTTTTCTGTTTTATTAATTGAATAATCCAATATCTCCTCAATATCTTTGATAGTATCTCCTTCATTTTGTGAGAATAATTTATCAGCTCCATATTGGATTATATTTGTCATTTCTAAAGCAGAAACTTTATTTTGAATAGGTTTTCCTCTTTGGATTATCAAATGATCAATTTTTAATTTTTTAGCTGCTCTCTCAACAATTTTTTCCTCAACAGTACCTTCCGTTACAAATCTATAAACCGTTACAGGTTTCGTTTGGCCAATCCTGTGAGCTCTATCTATAGCTTGCAAATCGACTTGTGGATTCCAATCAGAATCATATAATATAACCACATTCGCAGCATGTAAATTAATACCTAATCCACCTGCTCTAGTTGAAAGTAAAAAAATGAATTTTTCTGAATTTGGGCTTTGGAATTCTTCAATTCTTTTATCTCGATCTTCAGAACTGGTGGAACCTTATTAATATTAAAAATATTAATATTAAAAATAAATTCTATTTTATTTTTACATTTATTTTACAGAATTTAAACTTTTTATAAAAAAAATTAAAAAATGATTAATTAAAATATACCATCAATTCTGCAATAGGAATAACCTCTATACCTGCAATAATCATCAAGAATGTTCAACAAAGTTGTCATTTGAGAAAATATTAAAACTTTATTGTTATCATTATATATCCTTTTCAATAAAACATCCATAATTTTTAGTTTCATAGAATTGTCTATTAAATGTTCTCCCTCTATATAAGGTGGGCCTTGTTCTACTTTGGGAAATAAATAAGGATGATTGCATACTTTTTTAAGTTGCATTAAAATATTCAATAATTGAATTTTATCCTTAGTTACTCCATTAACAACATCAATATTTTTAGTAAGAATTTGCTTATACATTTTCTTTTGTAATTCAGATAATCCAACATACAAATAGATTTCTTTTTTTGATGGTAATTTAAATTCAACTTCTGATTTAAGTCTCCTTAAAACAAATGGACGTAAAATCATATGAATTTGCTTTACTATTTTCTGTTGATCTTCTTCATTCGCTGAGTTTAAATCGAAAATTTCATCAAATTCCTCTGAATCATTGAAAATCTATTAATTATTTATAAATTGGAGAATAAATAATGAATTAAACTATAGAATAAAATCATATTTCATAAATAAACATATAAAATTGAATATAAAACAAAAACTGAAATAAAATTAAATCAAAAATATCAATAAATTTTATAGAAAGAATATTTACATTTGGCATCAAAAAATTCAATAAGGCCCATAATTCATGCAAATTATTCTGCAATGGAGTCCCTGTTAATAAAAGTCTGTGATTTGAATTAAATTGCCTAACAATAGAAGAAAACTTCGCTTTTTCATTTTTAAGCCTGTGTGCCTCATCAATAATAATATATTCAAAATTTAATTTAATTAATGCGATTCTTTCTTTCATTGCACACTCAAATGTCGTTAAGACAATATCATAATCTTTTTTCTTCAATTCAATATCTACCAAAGTTTTTCTTTCTTCTTTATCTCCATAAAAATATAGAATTCTAATTTCTGGTAACCATTTTCTAATTTCTCTTTGCCAATTATTTATAGTGACTTTTGGAACGATAATTAAATGAAACATGTCCGAAAGCTTCATATGAGGAAGATTCATATAAGCCAAAAGCGAAATTGTTTGTATTGTTTTACCTAAGCCCATTTCATCAGCAAGGATTCCGTTAACATTCATATAGTGTAGCTTCAAAAGCCAATTTAACGCCTCAAGCTGATATTCTTTTAAAGTACCATTTTTTAAGTTTTCCGGTTGAGATTCCAATTTCACAAATTCTAATAAATTAAGGATTATTAATATTCCGAAATTTGAATACATAAAAAATTCAGAATTAATTATAAATTAAAATATCAGAGTTTAAATTTTAGAATTTATCTTTAATTATTTTAAAAGATAAAAAATTTTCAAAATAAACTTTTAATTTACCAAAGTCTTCGTGTAATTCATCATTTTCATTATCTATGTTCTTATTTTGAATCCTAGCATTTTTATGAATATTAAACCCATTTGTTACTTCACCGCCTAATTTCTAAAAGGGTTTTATAAAAACAATATTTTATAAATTCAAAAAATACATAGAAAATTTTCTTTAAAATCTTATATCATCATAAAAAGCTTCCATACTTTAAAGAATATTTAAAAAAGAGAGATAATAATAAAAATATTATATGAAATTTATATATATTTTCAATTTTGAAATATGTTTAGATATCATTAAATTCTCAAAAGAAAAATTATTTCAACTTTAATTTTATTGGCTCTTACATTTTTATAAGCTTTGTCCAGTGGGAGCTTATTCTCAATTCTGGCTTTGTCTTTATTTAGCTTTTTTAGTAAAGGCAAAATATCATTTTGAGATAACAAAAATTCTAAATTAGACTGTATTTTTTCCTTTGTTTCTTCGGTATTCTTTTTAATCATTGGCTTAATTTCTGCCCTGTGTTTTTTCTCGATAACTTCAGGTATCCATTCTTCCTCTAAGCTCTCTTCCTCTTCATTCTCAGAAAAATCATTTTTTACATTTTTTTCGATCTAAAGTTTATTATTTTAACATACTTCGGAAATTAATTTTGTTTCATTTATTTTTTCCATTAATTTAGATTATATTTATCTATAAGATATTTGATATTTAAGTACTTATTTATCTTTAATTAATAATTTAATTAATTTTGAAGATAAGAAAATATAAAGTGCATTCTCTAAGGCTTCTATGAGTTTGAATCTATGTTACTATATGATTGTGGCTTGAGCTTGAAATTCAGATAAGGATTTAATTTTATATTCATTTGAAAATAATTAATAAAGTTTATTTTAATTTTAAATGATTACACAAAATCAATAGCAGTTTTTTTCTATTTGTATAGTTTTAAGTTGAAATCGAATTATATTTTCTTTAATATTTTATGAGATAAGTAAAATAAAATCCAACATCTTCCATTTCTTTTAAAAAATTTTCCATTTTTTATTAAAATTTTTTGTTTTTTAATGAACAGATAATTGTTAAATGAATATATTTCTTTCAAATATATGAATTTTCTTGATGAATGAATATATAAAAAAATATTACTAAAGAATCTGTTAAAATACATCATGTAATAAAGTTTAAGTAAATAATTCTTATTGAGTTAAGAATGTTAATTGAACTAAAAATTTAATTTATATATTTTATTTTAAAAATTTTTAATTTTTAATTTCATTGAAATCATTTTTAAAAAAAATTTAAAATTTATCTAGATCTTGATACTAATTTAATCAAGATAATAAAGAATATTTTGTTCTTTATCAGACTCGTTTAACTTATTTCAAAAACTTTTTTTTTAATCATTAATTTTTTCTCATTAAACTCCTTAACATAATTTATTTTAAAATCAATGTTGAGATAATACAGGAAATTATTCTTCCAACAATGTACTATTCGTGTATATTTAAGTAAACAAAAAGTAAAAAAATGATTATTCCCGCTAAATTAACATATTTAAAATTAAGATTTTTCTTTTATATAAATGTCATTGACTTTAATATTTTTATTTAAAAAAATATAAAGAAGAAATGAATACTTATATTACCCGAATATATTTAAAATTTAGTGAAATTTATTAATACTTTAATAATTTAAAGGCTTCAAATAATTTAATTTCAATAAAAATGAATGACGCGGCAAATATTTCAAATCCGAAACTTGAAAATAAACTTTCTATTATAAAGACAAAAATTCCCAATGTTGATGAAAACAAACTTAAAAATCTTGAGGCTCGTTTTTTAGGACCTAGTGCTAATGGCAATCTTCCTTGTGAATACGAATCAGCTGTTGATGCTGATTTTGATTTTATCAGATCAAGTAATTAAATTCAATTAAAATCAAACAAAATATGTAATTTTTTTATAATATTAAATTTATAGAGCTTTCAAACAGATCAGAAATCAATTCTGTGAATAATGATTCACAAAACGGGAACCTTATTTCGAAAGATTTAGAATACAATAATGAAATCTTAAACGAAAATAATGTTGCAAATGGATCAAATAAAAGTTTTATCTATAATTTTAACCATTCAAATAATATCCAGAACAATAATCAAAATAAAACACAAAAAAATTCAGCAAGAAAAAAAAATGAGAGTAAAAAAGCAGAAAAAAAGACTAAAAATGTAGGAGGTGTAAATATTGACTTTCTTTCAACAAAGAGAAATAGAAATGAATTATCAAACCCTCATAATAATAATTCAAATAATGGTACAATTCCTTTTACTTTCAATAATTTGGATAGTTTTTTATTAAAACATTCTGAAATTTCTTAAAGAAAAATATTATCTATCTATTATTCTTTATTTCTAGAAAATATTAATCTTTCATATTAATTTTTAAATTTTCAAAAAACTATTATTTATTTTTTTAATGAATTTTTAGAAATAAGAGAAAATAATTCCCAATCAATTGATAAAAAAATTGAATTAATAAATAATAATTCCAACAGAGATAAATTAAATTTTGAAAATAGTAAAAAACAAATTGGTCTGAGTAATTCCCTACAAAATAATGAAAATAACAGCAATATAAATTTGAATTTAAATATGAATTCCCCAATTTCAAATAAAGCTAAAAAGCCTTTAAATACAAATTCAAATAACAACTTAATTAATATATCAACGCTGAACCCTTTAAATAATATTGCAAACGAAGGAAGCAATCACAATAATAAAAAGAATCAAATTACCAAAGAAAATATTAAAAAAGAAGATAAAATTTCCCCAGTTAATAAAACGGAAAAAAACGGTCAATTAAATAATTTGCCAAATACAAGCATAACAAATAATTTAAATAATACAAGCAATTTAAATAATATTAGTAATTTGAACAGCGTAATTAATATCCAAAATGCGAATTTTATAAATACAATACAAGATATGAGTTATGGATCTCAATCTGAAGAGAACATTGAATTTTCTTCAAAAAACATTTGTTCAACTGCAAATTTATTTTATAAAAATAAAGATTCAGGGAATAATGGAATAAATAACAAATCTAATACATCAAATTTATTAAAAAATCAAACTATTTTAGATCAATTCAATATCAAATCAATTACAAACAGTAACATAACTCCAAGAATAAATGATAATAAAATAAATAACTATTTTAATAAAACTTCTGCCAATTTAAATATGGCTAACATAAATTCAAATAATACTAATAACAATATAAGCTTCGAAGATAAAAACGCAAAAGTTCTCAAGCAGAATTATTTAAAGCTATTGGAAGACAATGAGAAGCTCATTAAGGATTTAGGAGATAAAAATAAACATATTTTAGAAAAAGAACGAGAAAATGAAAAGCTCAAAATTATATTAATAGAAAACGATCAGAATTTAAAAAGCTTGAACATATTAAATAAAAATTTTGAAAATCAAATTAATATGGGAAAAAACTCACTAATTAAGTATCTAAAAGATTATGAAGAATTGAAAAGAACTCAAAATAAAATTTTCCTAAATGAAAAAGCCTATAAACTGGGAAGGTTCTCTATACAGCGGATGAGTCATAGAGTGATTGAAGCCTGGGAAGATGGCGAAGAAATAAATAATTATAAAAATGCTATTAAACAAATAAAAGAAACCAAAGAAGACCTGGAAAAATTAAAAAAAAGATTAGCTGTAGTTATAAAAAAGAAAGAAATGAATAAGGATACAAAAAATAACGAAGTTATAAAAGAAAATAATAAAGATAAAAATGATATTTGTGCTAATATTCCAAATAATAATTTAAGCTTTAATAATATAAATAATTTAAATAATAATTTCCAGCATCCGATGAATATATTTCATTCAAATAATTTATTCTCATATGGACACAACGGAAATTTAGAAGAATATACAGAACATGAAATTTTAGAATTAAGGGAATTAATAAACTTTAAATTAACTCGATTATCAAAGGAAGAAAGTGAATGTTTAGAAAAATTAGAAAAATTAGAAATAGAGAAAATAAAATATCAAATAGAATATAAAAGAAATATGGAAGAAGAAAAATGTAGATATGGCATTAATTCAAAAGAGAAATGGCCAGTTTTATCCAATAGATATTTAATTTTATCGCTTCTTGGAAAAGGTGGATATTCAGAAGTTTATAAAGTAAATCAATAAAAATTTTAATTTTCAATTAAAAATTTTATAAATTAAAGATTTAATATTGAATAAAATGAATAAGAATTTCATATTTCTATATTCTAAATTAAAAAAATTATTAACAAAATAATTTGGCAATTTTTTTATTCTCATTGAGTAAAGAATCTTTTATTTTTTTTAAAATTTAATTTAGGCTTACGATTTAGAAAACCACATGGAAGTTGCATGTAAAATTCATCAATTAAACCCTTCTTGGTCAGATAGCATTAAAGAAAATTATATTCGTCACACTATCCGTGAAAACCAAATTCACAAAGAAATTAATCATCCTAAGGTCGTAAAGCATTATGATACTATTGAAATAGATACTAGTTCTTTCTGCACAGTTTTGGAGATTTGTTCAGGACCAGACCTTTACACGTATTTGAAATTGAATAAAACTTTACCAGAAAAAGATGCTAGGATCATAATTTCACAAATCTTATCTGGAGTTGAATACCTAAACAAGCTACAGAAAAAAATTATTCATTACGATTTAAAACCTCAAAATATAATCTTCAATAATATGGAAGTTAAAATTTCAGATTTTGGCCTTGCTAAAATAATGGAAGACAACACTGATAAAATTGAACTAACTTCTCAAGGTGTAGGAACCTATTGGTATTTGCCTCCTGAATGTTTTGACACTGATAAAAATCCTCCAGGAATAAGCTCAAAAGTAGATGTGTGGTCAATTGGAGTTATTTTATATGAACTTGTTTTTGGTGTTAGACCATTTGGACATAGTCTTACTCAAGATAGGATTCTGAAAGAAAATGTAATCACAAATGCTAAAAAAGTAGAATTTCCACAAAAACCTGTAGTTTCAGAAGAATGCAAAGTATTTATTTTTAATCGAAATAAAATTTTCATTTCTCTCTTTTTAAAAAATTAAAAATAAATTTCTAAATTCACCCTTATCTATGACTTTATATTTTCAAAACTTTTTAGGATTTTATAAAAAATTGCTTGGCACATAATCAAGATGATAGATATGATGTTTTTGAGGCTTTAGAAAGTAATTTTATCAAAGGAATCAATCCAAAAAAAGCTAAAACTAATTAAACAGAGAATATATAATCATAAAATTTATTAATATATCTTAATATAATTTTATTTTTATAAATTAAATTATGTATATAATTTTATTACCCGCATTTATAATATAAATTATTTTAAAATCATCGAATTCTAATATTTTAAATATTTGAATATTTAATTATTAAATTAATTATTCTCGGAAAATAATTTTAGATGAAATTGAAGAAAATTTAATGACTTCTTTAAATCTTTAAGAAAAGCATTTTTTTGTGTAATTGGCTAATATATATTTAAGTTTAATTGGCTTTAAGATAAAGCATTAAACTTGTTTTTTAATTTTAATTTAATAATGTCTTTTAATATTCAAGTAATTATATTAAAAACCTTTAAAAGTTAAATTAAATATTAAATCTATTAAATCTGAATTCCTTTAAAAGGATTCACAAGGAAAATATATATATATATTAAATTTTTTGAAAAAAAAGAAATTTCGTTGAAAAAATACTATGTATTTTCAATTTTAATTTATTTTTTGATTAATCACCAATTTTATAAAATAAGAAATAAATTATCACTTGACTTCAATTTGAAGAGACAATATCCAATATATTTATTTATTTATTTAACAATCTTCTTTTTATAATGAAAAATAAGTTTATTTTAAAATTAGATAATTTGAAATAATTTACACGTTTCTTGACATAAAAATAATTTAAATTTTTA
>Ga0194116_10005814_pt1 | contig 13431 bp, 19 predicted proteins | sample TA2MahsurfametaG_4_FD_148617 | JGI IMG/M metagenome (GOLD analysis project Ga0194116, IMG submission 148617) | Freshwater microbial communities from Lake Tanganyika, Tanzania - TA2015008 Mahale S9 surface | ecosystem: Environmental > Aquatic > Freshwater > Lake | place: Tanzania: Lake... | reverse complement strand
GTATACCGTGGCGTTGAATACGATACCGAAAAGCGTATCGCCTACCAACAGCAAATGCAACAACAACCTCAACAATACAATGAGACCTACCGTGGGGTCAAATTTGTAAAAGAGGGGACGAAGGGATGACAGCAACCTATCGTGGTGTTAAGTATAATACTCACACTCCAAAACTAGAGTACCGTAAGTGGTATTCGGAAACACATGCTCCATCTCATCCACCAAATAAGTATCGTGGTATTTCCTATCGTCCATGTAATAACTGGAACTGGGAGGAAGCAAAATGAATACTTACTTCGTTCGTTACCTTAAAAGAAAGGATAAGAAGGAAAAACTCCTTCATGCTGCACAATTAAATATGGCAAAGCAACCACAAGTTGCTTAATCATTCAGAGAGGGACTTGACTCCCTCTCTTTTTTTGTGTATAATTACCTTTGTGGAGGTTGAAATGAATGAATCTAGAAAAGCTCAAATTAATCGTAGGTAGTCTAGAAGTTCTTTTGGACGAACTCAAAAACGAAATTGATCCAATCCAAACACCAGAAACACCTCAAGATTATAATCAAGTATCATTGACTGATTATGATGAGGTGTTTTATGATGGTGAGGAATGAAACACCAATAGGAGATTAAATGAAACCAATTAAGGCAAAAGATCTACTTGAACTAGATAAAAGACTTCAAGTAGTTAAACTTCAATGTTATCCAATACCAGAACAAGTTATTTGGCAAGCAGGAAAAGGAGATTATTCTGAAGTTCCTATTCACGAAGTACATGTACCTAAGTCACAAGAATGTGGTGAATGGATTGTTGAACAACTTCTTGCAAATGAGAGAGGACACTGGGGCCCACTAGAGCATCCTGGTATCACTTTTTCAGTCTCTGGGTTTGTGCATAATGTAATGGTTCAGGCACGAACTCATCGCATCGGTACTTCTTGGGATGTTCAATCACAACGATATACCGGTAAGCGTGTAGTGAAAGTTGCTAAGAGGGAACTTGATGTTGAGGAAGTCTTCTATGTGCGCCCAGAAGGGTTCTATACCAATCGTAAGGGTAAGAAGTATGAGTGGACATCTGAGCATCGTCAACGCAAACTGGGACGCATCCTAAGTGAGTGTGAGGAGTATGCTGAGTATTATGAAGAGGGAATGTGTGAAGAGCATATTCGTGATTATCTTCCGCAAGCCATTCGTCAGAACTTTGTAGTTTCATTTAATCTTCGTTCTGTGCTTCATTTTATGGATCTTCGTTCCAAACTTGATGCTCAACTTGAAATTCAAGCACTCTGTGAAGGATTTATTCCGGAACTTCAAAAATGGTCTCCTCATGTTTGGGCATACTATGAAGAGAAGCGTCTACATAAAGCCAGACTTTCTCCTTGATTTGTATGAGAACATGGTGTGTTAAAGACCATATCACTGGTCATGTGTTTAAAGTTCTTTTTACAGAAGAAGAATTTAAAGAGTTCTTAGAAAAGAATCCTGAAATTAATGAGTGTGTTGACTGTATTGAGTGTGATGATGCGCCTTCTATAGTAATTGAATAATGCATTATATTTTTCCACAAAATTTTGTGTATTGGCAAAAAGTAAAAAATCATCGAAAAATAAAAGAGAATTACTTAAACTTAATCTTCGAAGACTTTCAAAGTAATAAAGAAGAATATCAAAGAAAAAGTGATTGGAATTGTAATGTAGTTTCAAGTTACTTCGATGATGAAAATCAAAACAATAAAAGAATTTTTGATAATTACTTTATTGAGAATGTAATTCAAAAACCTATTGAAAATTGCATTCAAGAATTGAGATTGATGAGGCCATCTACGATATCTATTTTTAAATTATGGTATAATGTTTATCAAAAAAACGATTATCAAGAAGTACATCATCACCTAGGTAGTCAATCAGTTAGTTATTCTGGGATTTATATTCTAGATTTGGCCGGCAAGAACAACACTTATTTTTGCCAACCTGGCACAACATTGGAATCTCAATTTGGATCTACCTTTAAGGGGTCTAGTTTAGAAGAAGGTGATGTAATTATTTTTCCATCTGCACTACTTCATTATGCTGTTCCTGCAGAAGATAATAAGGTTTCCGTTTCATTTAATGTACGGTGCCTATATGGAAATAACTCATAAATATCTTTACACATTATTAGAAGTTATGGCGACTTATCCAGTAGTTAATAAGATCACGGGAGAACAAAAAGAGGTAACTCTGAGTGTTCATGCCTGGGATCAGTGGAAAAAGGATAATCCAGATTGGGATCGTGATTGGTCTGACCCCTCTACTTGTCCAGGTTCAGGAGAAGTTGGAGAGTGGAAAGACAAGTTAATTAAAAAGAACCCGGGGTGGAATGATGTCTTAAGAAAGGCATCCAAAGCCCCTGGTTCCAGCGTAAAACCTATCTAGGGAACTTATGGCAAGAAAGAGAAGGACTGCAGACCAACCTATCGGTGTTGGTTTAACCGCTAAACAAATGAAGCGTAAAAAGCCTATTAGTAGTGAACTACTTGTTGATATTGAACCTTTAACAGATAATCAAAATAGGCTTTTCAAATCATATGAAGAGGGAAAAAACCTGGTTGCCTATGGTGCAGCAGGAACTGGTAAGACCTTTATCACCCTCTACAATGCTCTATGTGATGTTCTTGACGAGCGCAGTCCCTACGAGAAAATCTACATCGTAAGATCCCTTGTGGCCACCAGAGAGATTGGTTTTCTTCCTGGAGATCATGAAGACAAGTCATCTCTCTATCAGATTCCTTATAAGAACATGGTCAAGTACATGTTCCAGATGCCATCGGATGCAGACTTTGAGATGCTCTATGGTAATCTGAAAACTCAAGGAACAGTTTCTTTTTGGTCTACAAGTTTTATTCGTGGTACTACTTTCGATAACTCTATTATTATCGTTGATGAATTCCAAAACTTAAATTTCCATGAGCTTGATTCTATTATCACTCGTGTTGGAGAAAATTGCAAAATTATGTTTTGTGGTGATGCAACACAATCTGACTTGATTAAAACCAATGAAAAAAATGGTATCGTTGATTTCATGAAGATTCTTCATCTTATGGACTCAGTAGATATCATTGAATTTGGTGCTGAAGATATTGTTCGTTCTGGATTTGTGAAGGAATATATTCTTGCAAAGATGGAATTAAATTTTTGATTTACGGGGGATTTTTTCCCCCCATTACTTTTTTAAATTTTTTAACATGCAATTTACTCACTTAAATTATCTTGGTAATCTTGAACTTGACAAAACCGAAGTCGATGGCAAGAGAATTTACTATCTTCCCAATGGACGAACAGCATATTCTATTACCACTGTAACTAGTTTTTTCAAAAGAAAAACTATTCTAGAATGGCGTAAGAGAGTTGGTGAGGAAAAAGCAAATCGCATTAGCAAAAAGGCCGCTTCGAGGGGAAATGATTTCCACCAGGTCTGTCAAGATTATTTGGAAAATAAAGAACTAAACTGGGATGACTATAAACCCCTAACAAAGTTTATGTTCTTTTCAGCAAAGAAAGAACTTGATAAGATAAATAATATTCATGCAATTGAAAGAACTTTATATTCAGAATATTTTGGACTTGCGGGAAGAGTTGATTGTATTGCTGAATATGATGGAGAACTAGCAGTCATAGATTTCAAAACATCAGACGAAATAAAACCAGAAGAGTGGATTGAAAACTATTTTGTTCAAGAAGTATTTTATGCAGCAGCATACTACGAGCTAACAGATATACCTCCCGTAAAACTTATTACTATCATGGTAACTCCTTCGGGTGAAGTCAAGGTATTTGACAAAAGAAACAAAGGGGAGTATATTAAGTTATTAGTTCGTTATATTAAAGAATTTGTATCTAACAGTTTTAAACCCGATGGAGAATAACGAGTTCGTCAAAGAATTAGAAAGTAAGTTTTTTTGTCCATCTAGATTTGCAAAAGAGATAGAATGTCTTGTGCAAACTAATGAGATGTCATATATTGATGCCATCATTCATTTCTGTGAGCAGAATAGTATTGATGTAGAATCTGTTCCTAAACTTATTTCCAAACCACTTAAGGAAAAGATTAAGTATGAAGCAATGGAATTGAATTTCTTAAAGAAAACTTCGCGTGCTAAATTAGTATTTTAATTTTGAATGATGCCATTTGACGCTTACCGAACTTATTTGTCATTAAAAAATCATTTTACAAAAGACAAATACGATTATCACAAGTATTGTGGTAAGAGTAGAGCTACTGTTCAATCTTTTTATAAGCGCAAAGATAGATTTTGGTTTGAAAAAGTCACTAGACAAAAAAATGAAAAGGAAGTAGTAGACTTTTTTGTAGCAAATTTTGTTTCATGTTCTGATCCAAGTTCTTTATGGATTGGAGAAATTATTCGAGAAGGTGATAGTAGATATAACGAATGGAGAAAGAAAGTTCAATCTCTTTCTTATATTTTTAAAGAAGAAGTTTGCGCAATTTTTAACTCTAAAAATTTTGATGAGATGTTTAAGATTGCAGGGAATCGCCATCCACAAATTTTGAAAGAACACCTTCAAGGAAATTTATCACTAGAATCAATGCTAGTTCTTGATAAGATTTTGAATTATAGAATTGAATTTGATAAAAAACTTAGTGATCCAGTATGGCAACTAACCTCAATGAAGTTGAAAAAGTACTCTCCATTTCTAAATATTGATGTATTCCGATTCCGTAAAATTCTTAAGGAGTGTTTATCATGAGTTTCTTTAACTCAGAATTCGTTCGCTCAGAGTTGGCAGAAATTTCTGAACTCCAAGAAGATATCTACACTAATATTTTTAAGTTTCCTTCAATGAGTAAAGAAGACAAATTATATCATGTTGGTATTCTTCAAAAGCTTTTGGAAAAGCAACAAGTCTTATATACTCGTTTAAGTCTGTCTGATGATCCAGAAGCAGTTCAAATGAAAGAAAATATCATTCAATCTGCACAAATGATGGGATTTCCTCCCAATACTGACATCTCAGTTTTATTCAACAACATGTCTCAAACTATTGAACTCATGAAAGAACAGATTGACAAACTTGGTTCCGATGTGCTATGATGGAATCGGGGACGCCATAACCCCATAAAAAACACAGGCCAAATCTAAAAACAATCCGAGGTAATCTAATGTCTTTTTCCGATCTTAAAAAGCAATCTTCTCTTGGTTCACTGACTCAGAAACTTGTCAAAGAAGTAGAGAAGATGAGTACAACTTCCAATGGTGCAGATGAGCGTCTTTGGAAACCTGAAATGGACAAGACTGGTAACGGTTTTGCAGTTATCCGTTTTCTTCCTGCCCCAAATGGTGAAGATCTTCCCTGGGCAAAAATGTATTCTCATGCCTTCCAAGGCCCTGGTGGTTGGTACATCGAAAACTCTCTGACTACTCTTGGTCAGAAAGATCCTCTTGGTGAATACAACCGCGAACTATGGAACAGTGGTAGCGAAGCAAACAAAGAGACTGTTCGTAAGCAGAAGCGTAAACTGTCTTACTACAGCAACATTTATGTTGTAAAAGATCCTGCAAATCCTGCAAACGAAGGTCGTGTCTTCCTCTTCAAGTATGGTAAGAAGATCTTTGATAAGATCATGGAAGCAATGCAACCTGAGTTTGAGGATGAAACTCCTATCAATCCTTTTGACTTCTGGCAGGGTGCGAATTTCAAACTCAAAATCGTAAAAAAAGATGGGTATTGGAACTACGACAAGTCAGAATTTGGTTCTGTTGAACCACTACTGGATGATGACGATGCTCTTGAAGCCGTCTGGAAGAAAGAGTATTCGCTGACTGCTATTACTGCTCCAGATCAATTCAAGTCTTATGAAGAACTTGAGAAGCGTTTGAAGATGATTCTAGGTCAGAAGACTTCTCGCCCGCGTCTGGATGAAGAAGTTGATGACGAAGACAATGATCGTGGGTCGTACACTCCCGACTTTAGTTCTCGTCGTCAAGAATCAGAACTTCCCGAAAGTCTTCGTGAGGAACTGAATTCTCTCTCCAGTTCCTCACCTTCTCTACCTAAAATCAATTCCTCCAAAGTAGAGGAAGATGAGGATGAAGATGATGCTCTGAGTTATTTTCAGCGTCTTGCCGAGAGTTGATTAAGAGTTAGGACTTATAATCCTAATATTTTCTGCTTTCTTCAGAGTATTATCAATATACTCTGAAGATTCTCTGTATCTAAGCTCTCTTACAGAGTCTCTTATCACATCATCTAAGTATTCTCTTCTTAAAATAAAGATATTTCTTTTTTGCTCATTCAAGTCTATTTCGTACGTATAATTACTAATTGGTTGTATTACTCCATTGCCACTTACAGTAACCTGCCTCTTCAATTTATTATCAAAATACTGAAATGTAAAGTCTGAATCAACTACTATACCGCCTTCAAGCATTACATTCTCTTCAAAGTCTTTTATTTCTTTTGTAATATGATATCGGGTTTGGTTAATTTTTTCTTCTGATCCATATTTTGTTAATAAAAAACTGTAAAATTTATCATCAGGCATTGGCCAACTAAAGGTTGGATCAATAGTATTATTAACAGTCATAACAATCCAGTCATATCTAGGATTGCCGTAGAATAAATGTGCTACTTGATCTGGGCGTTCATTTCCTTTTATGCTATATTTTTCTAATGCAACATAATTATTGAATAGATCTTCTCTCAATTTAACTCTTCTAAAAATATTTTTTACCGCAACGGTTTCTGTAGAAGATGTTCGATCATTTAATAATGAAGAGTATAAAAAGTTTGGAATTCTTTGAAAATATGTCATCTTAGTAACCTACTGTAGTATCTCCGTCAAAATCTTCAGCAAAGATTGGTTCAACTTCTCCGAATGTTAGACCTAATGTCATATGAGTTGGAGTTCCATCTTCATAAGTTGAATAAACACTGCTTCCGGTGTAGTTTACATTAACACTTTTTAGAGCACAATACTTAAATTTATTTAAAAAAGGGTGAGACCCTCCTTTATACAGATAACTTAATTCAAATAGATCAGGTGAAGATAAGAAGAAGTCTCCTTTACTTTCTCTTTTGGGAGCAGAATGTTTTTTAAATAATTGAATTATTTCTTTAACTTGTTTTCCCTCTTCTGGGCTTGTGGGCATAATTGGAAAGTTAAAAGAAAATTCTCTTAATGTAGGCCCTTGAAAAAGAAGTTCTTTATTTGGGTTAATCACTTTTCCACCAGATCTTGCAAGAATTGAACTAAGTGATACATTACTTCCAGTTAATGCTGATAAAAATTGAGCACTAAAAAATGAACTAGACAATTCTCTTGAGTTTTTTAGATTACCAATTGCTTCTCTTGAGAAACCTATTGATTTCAATGTTGCTTCAATAGCATCTGTGAATCCGGAACCTTGGATTGCCTCTTTTGCTCCACCTAATGCTATTGCTGCCAAACTGTTCATATCATCATCACCCCAGTTTGCAGTATTTGAGGTATTAATATCGTTTGGTACTGCAAGATAAATTATCGCTTTTGTATCTCCTCCCGCAGCACCTCCAAGTAAAGTGCCCGCCTTTCCGCTTATTGTTCCACCACTACTTGTTGCTACTGATCCTGCTCTTTTATATTCTTTAATCGTAATTTTTAACCAATCTTGTTGTTCGTGACCATCTAAAGGGTATCTTTTAATATTTGCTGATGCATCATTGCAACCAGTTCCTGTTCCTGGACTTGATCCAGATTGTATTTTGGTTGTTGTTGAACTTGATGATGAAGCTAAAGTTGATGAAGATGCAAAAGTTGGAGAGTAATCTACGCTTGATGCACCTGTAGCCGTTGTGTTTACTAGCGGTGGACTACTGAATGCGGTTTTTACATTGCCAATACCAAATGATGGTTGAGCCATGAATTTTGTTTTATTTTTATTTAGTTGTGTATTTATGAAATTTAAATTCCAAGATCATCTTCAGTTAGAATCTTAAACTCCCACATGTTGTCTTTGCAGAATTCTTCTGCAGCTGCCCATTTTGCTTGATTGACGACATATGTTTTTGCTTCTGAAACATATGATCTAGTTAATTTTTTAGAAGTTTTTGCTGGTTCTTTCGTTTGTTTTTTGGGTTTTATTTCAATCAAAGACTTTTTTATAGTACCATTTTTGTCTTTGTATTTGATATAAAAGTCTGGATAATACTTGTGTTTTTTTCTGTCTATTGGCGATATATATGGTATGTGTATTTCCTCCGAAGCCCATTCTAGAATATTTTCATTTAGGTCGCAGTACTGCATAAACTTTCTTTCCCAAAGTGACCTATAAATAATATTATTAGGATTGCCTAGATATTTTTTTTCGTTGGAAGGTTTATATTTACCCTTGTAAGACATAACAATTTTTAACTTATTTAGAGAATGTCAAAGTCCACAACCCCAGCATCATATTTAACTACGCCAACTTTTGGATCAACTCCTCCTCCCGGTTTTGATGCTTCTAGTGTTAAAGCTTTAGGATCTCCAGTTGGGACAATAAATGGTGCTGCTACTGGATTTACACCTGCCTTTGGAATTGCAGATCCATCGTTTACCCCATCTGGATTATCTGGAACTGGACTTTTGGCATCTGGTTCTTCCGCTTCTTCTGGAGTATTTGCTTCTGCATCTGGGGCATCAGTATCTACTTCTTCTGCTGTAGCTGGTAGTGGTGAGGCAAGTTTGGCTGGATCACCCCCAGCGCCTAGAAATCTAACATTATCACCAATTGATATCAATTCTTCACTTGGAGTTCAATTAGGTTCTCATGCAAACTTATTTGAAGTTAGTTTTGCTGGGTTTCCCATTTCATTAAGAAGAACATCCAGTTCTTTCATATACAATGCTGCAGGTTTATTGTGCCATAATGCAGTTTTGCCCGGAACAAGCTTTGGTACTGCTGAATTGTATGGAGCATATCAACAAGTTTATCAAAAATTTGCGCACAGCAGAATATATCCTTCAGTGTCTTTAACTTTTTATGAAGATAAAAGTTATCGGATGATAACTTTTTTTGAAGATTGGCAGAATCATATGACAGTTACTGGATCATCATCGGTAAATGCTCAAAATTATTTTTATCGAATGAGATATCCTAGTGATTATAAATGCGATACGATGTTTATTACTAAGTATGAGAGAAATTATGGAGTTAAAGGAAATTATGGCCCATTACTTCAATATCAATTTTTAAAAGTTTTCCCGCTGAATATGTCTGCTATTCCCATTTCTTATGGCGATACTGATATTGTTAAAGTTACTGTTGAGTTTTCATATGATCGTTACTTAATGAAAAATAATGGTCTTGGTGCTGATGATGGATTAAGACCATCACAGACAGAACAATCTTCACCTACAGGAATTGCTATGGAGGCAGCAGCTGCATCTGTTGCTTCAAGTTCAGATGGGTCAATAAGTCCTGAAATGGCTGCCTGGGCTCTTTCAAATAAAGAAATGATTAATAGTGTTGGGCATAAGAGCAAAGATCTTAATAATGATCAACCAACTATTCTTGCAAATGCTCATGCTGCGTATCCTCCAGGATCTCCTCAACTTGCTGCGTTAAAGGCAAAGTACAAATTTTAATCATATATTTGCATAATAAATAAAGTTAATCTGAATTCTATAGGAGATTATGCCTTTACCAAAGATTTCTACACCAACCTATGAGTTGATGTTGCCTTCAAATGAAGAAACTTTAAAATATAGACCTTTTCTAGTAAAGGAAGAAAAACTTCTTTTAATTGCATTACAATCTCAAGAGCAAAAACAAATTAGCAATGCGATCAAAACTGTAATTAAAGAATGTGTTTTGACCAAAAATGTTAAAGTAGATTCTCTACCAACTTTTGATATTGAATGGCTTTTCTTAAATATCCGTGGTAAATCTATCGGTGAAAAGATGGATGTCAATTTAGTATGTCCTGATGATGGTGAAACTACTGTTAAAAAAACAATTTTTATTGATGAAATTAGCGTTTTAATGGACGATGAGCATGAGAAAACTGTTGATTTGGGAGAAGGATTAAAGATGGATCTTAAGTATCCTTCATTGGATGAATTTGTTAAAAATAATTTTGATGTCGGTGATGAAAATAATGTTGAACAATCTTTTGATTTGATCGCGGCGTGTATTGATAAGATTTATAATGAAGAAGAAGTTTGGGTTGCAAATGATTTTTCAAAAAAAGAACTCAAAGAGTTTGTTGATCAATTAACAACTGATCAATTTAAAAAAATTGAAAAGTTTTTTGAGACAATGCCAAAACTTTCTTATGAAACGAAAGTTAAAAATCCAAAGACAGGAGTTGAGAGCACTATTAAACTTGAAGGTCTAGCAAGTTTTTTCGCCTAGGGATGTCTCACCTGGATCTTGGTAACTATTACAAGTTAAATTTTGCTTTGATGCAATATCATAAGTATAGTTTGACTGAGATAGAAAATATGATGCCATGGGAAAGAGACCTTTATGTTGATATGCTAAAAGCACATGTTGAAGAAGAAGAATTAAAAGCAAAACAAGCACAATCAAGCAGATAGGTAAATGCCAAAAGTCGCTGGAGGTCAGGGAAATAAATCCGTCAGTGAAAAAATTGACGAAAGGATTCTTCGTATCTTAGGTTTAAAAGATACCTTTGACTTAGACTACAGCGACTATTCTTCTCTTCTTAAAGAGAAGATGGTTACCATCAGTATGGGAAAGAGTGGTCTTTCTCGTGAAGAAGAAATGCTTGTTCGTGATGAATTTAAAAGAGTAAAAGGAAAAACAGGAAAATTTAAAGCAACCAAAACGAAAATTGGTGCGGATTCTATAAAGACTGAAGTAAAGAAAACACCCAGTTATTATAAATCTCCTTTTGCAAAAGAGCAGGAAACAAAGCAACAAAAAGTAAAACCAAATAATAAAGTAACTGCCCTTTCAACTTATGTTGAAAAACCAAAAATATCTACTGGTGCCCTATTAAAAAAAGAATCTTCTGCTTTAGCCAAACCTATTCAAGACTATGGTAAGAAGATTACTAAAGTTGCTACTATTTTAGAAACATCTCAAAAACAAGAAAACAAATTTGAGATAGAAAAGAAAAAAGATGATATAAAAGAAAAGGATGAGAAAAAGAAAGCAGATATTGAGTCTAGTATTGAAAGAAAAATTGATTTACCTTCATTACCAAAACTATCAATCCCGTTATTAAATCCAGTAAAAAGTTTATTCTCAAGAATATTTGATGCTCTTAAGATTCTAGTTGCTGGTTGGCTGGTTGATAAAGCATTAATTTGGATTAATAATCCAGAAAATCAAAAGAAAATGCAAGCAGTTGGCGACTGGTTCGTCAGTGTCGGTGAATGGTTGGATAGTGATGAAACTAAAAGAAAAATTGGAATAATTACAGGATTTCTTAAAAGGCATTGGTTAGCTATATTTGGTGTGGGCGGCATAATGTTGCTATGGTCTAACGGTATTGTTAGATTTACTGCAAAACTAACTAAGAGAGTTCTTGGAGCAACAGCAAGACTTGCAATTGCTGCTGCTAAAATGGGCGGATCTGCTGTTATGATGGCGGCTAAATTTGCAAGAAGAAACCCAAAAGCGGCTGCAACATTTGCGGCTGCAGCAGGAGTGTTGGCGTATAAACAAAGAAATAAATTATCAGCGGGGGCGGATGCAGCCGAAAGTTATGTAAAAGAAGAAGTAGTTCCAAAGGCAAAAGGAGCAGCAAATGTTGTAAAAGGTATATACCAAAAGGGATCTGAATTTGTAGATGCCGGAGACAGATTTTTTGGAGTTGGGCAATATACGCAACAACAAAATGAAGGTGGTGTAACTGGATTTAAAACTGGGGGAACAGTTCCAGTAATTCTCACTCGTGGCGAAGTTGTCATCGCTCCAAATAAAGCAAAACAAATTGGATATGATAAACTTCATGCAATGAATTCTTTGGGCGATCGTCGTAATGAAGGAGGCCCAATAGTTCCTTTGAATGCAGGTGGTGGCGTTAAAGTTGTTCCTGGCCGCGGGCCAAATGTAGATAGTGTTCGTGATAGACTTCCTGTAGGGTCTTTTGTTATTCAAAGACCTGCAGTTGATGCTATGGGTGGGCCTTCTGCTATTCGTGGATATAATCAAGGCGGATTTATTATTGGAGATAGTATTGCCCAAGGCATGGCTAATGTCGGTGGTCAATATGGTGGAGAAAGAAAAGAAGGTGCTCAACCATTAAAAGTATTAGATTTTATAAGAAAAATACCGCAAAATAATTTGAAGGGTAAACCAGTATTATTGTCAACAGGAGCCACTAATGCTTGGGAGGCAGGTGGTGATATATCCACAATTGACAAGCAACTCAAGTATCTAAAAGATGCTGGTGCAAAAGTCGCTGTTGCTGGTGTTGCTATCGGACCAAAAACAAAAGAAGGATACCAACCAAAACTAGGAAATATTAATTCCACGCTTAAATCTAAGTCCGAACAGTATGGATTTGGATTTGGTGGTGGTTTTACTGCTGGTAAAGATGGTATTCATCCAACTAATTATCCTGGATTTAAATCCAATTTAGAAAAATCAATTTCAAAATCTTCTGGAGAAACAACTGATCCAACAAAAGGTGGTGCAATTAACACTATTGCTCAAATCGGTACGCCTGCTCAGAGAGCTCTTCTTGATACCATATCTTTTGCTGAGGGTACTTATACTAAGAATCGTGAGCAAGGATATAAGATTATGTTTACTGGGAAGAGATTTGATGCTCCTCCTTGGAAACACCCAGAAAAATTAAATTCTGGTGGTGGTTATACTTCAGATGCCGCTGGTAGGTATCAATTTTTAAGCACGACATGGAAAAGGTTAAAATTACCAGATTTTACACCTAATAACCAAGACAAAGGAGCACTGCAATTAATTCAAAATAGGTATGGTGCGTATCAATCCGAATTGGAATCAAAAGGATTGACTGATAATTTGATGAATAAAATATCTGGCGAATGGGCGTCTTTCCCTACTTTAAGAGGCGCTAGTGCTTATGGTCAACCTGTCAAGAAAGCTGATACTCTTCGTAAGAAGTATAATGAAATTCTTGGTGGAGCAGGTGCCGGAGTTGGTGCTAATGCTTCGACTGCAACCGGAACAAATACCACAGGGGGTTCCGAAGGTACTTCATCTTCTACATCAACAAATCCTTTAGACTTTTTCTCGCAACTTTATAATTTTGTTGATGTTCTTGAGGGGAGGGCACCTTCTTTTCCAACTGAAACATCCGGAAGCACTACATCTACTTCTGGTTCGTCTGGAGGTGCAGATTTAACTGCTGGACCTATTGCTCCTGGTCCAATGCACCAAAAGGGCGCAAATATTGCAAAAGAGTTGATGAGACTCTTAAATATTAAAGATTATCAAGCTGCTGGTATTGTTG
>Ga0194116_10005811_pt1 | contig 13434 bp, 12 predicted proteins | sample TA2MahsurfametaG_4_FD_148617 | JGI IMG/M metagenome (GOLD analysis project Ga0194116, IMG submission 148617) | Freshwater microbial communities from Lake Tanganyika, Tanzania - TA2015008 Mahale S9 surface | ecosystem: Environmental > Aquatic > Freshwater > Lake | place: Tanzania: Lake... | reverse complement strand
TGGGCCCAATCCCCAATCCCCAATCCCCAATCCCCAATCCCCAATCCCCAATACCAATTATAATAGAATTTAAGAAGACATCCCAATATATAAATATATTCAAGAATAAGATATTGTAAAAATGATTTTAAGGAATTAAAATAATTTTTTTTAGAATATTCCAACGAAAAAAAAACAAAGATTTTAATTTGAAATTTTATGATTTATATCTAATTAGTTATTAGGTCTATTTATTTTAATATTTCTTTATGACATGAGAAATTTCAATATAATATAAAATATGTTTAAATCAAAGATAAAATAAAAATTTTGTAATAAAAAATTTAATATATTTTTTCTAATATTCTTTTCAAAATTAAAAAAAATTATTGATTGAAAAAAACTAAGCAAGTGAATTCATTCATATAAGAAAAACTCTGTGAGTTTCAAATAGAAAAATATGAATGTTCCTACTTGTTAATTATTTTCTCTTATTCTTTTAATTATCTTTCAGATTTTGATGCATTTTCTTAATTAATTGATAAAATTAATAATAAAAACTTACAATTAAATATTTCACTTTTGATACTATCTCATTTCTTGTATTTATTTGTTTTACTTCATAAATAATTTGTTTATTTTTTCCTTCATTGGTTTTTATATCTATGAAAAAAGTCTTATTCGAAACAATTCCACAATTTACAATATCTCTTATTCTTCTTAAAGGTTTTTTAGTACCTCCAAAGAATATATTTTTCAATAAATCTAAACAATATAAAATATTCATTATTATTTATTTGAATATTTTTTTATTAAATAGAGATTTTATTACTCGGCTGAGCAGTATGCTTAGGCAAATCATTATACAAATTATACATATCGATTCCTAATATTCTCTCTTGTTTTGATTTATATTTATTAATTTTTATAACTTCAAATTCCTAAATTTAAAATATTCAATTGTTATTAAATACTTGATAAGCCCCAGCGGTTCTATCGTTAAATATGAATTCTCTTCCTTGGTCATTACTCTCCTTTTTAATTATACGTTGGCTATAAGTGTTACTATATTCATTTTTTATTGCAGTTTGAGAAAGGTAAGAAGAAATCAAAGAACTAGATTCTGGTGCATCAGGAAATTTTTTAAAATACAACTAATATTTTTTAATTTCATAATTGAGATATTTGATAAACTATTAATACTCTAAATTGATTTATAAAAAATCATACATCTAATTCAAAATTATTTAGGAATTTTAATTGTGTATCCATATTTATTGCATTGTCCATGTCATCTAAATCTTCTTTGTGGCCCTCACTATGCTCAATGAAATAATAAAGATCGAAATTTCTATAATTAATTTTATTTTTAGTTGATAATTTTTCTAAAACATTTTTTAGTGTTTTTTCTCCATTTTCTTGAATAATAGTATATTTATTTCCATCTTTTTCAAATTTAAAATGCACTTTCAATGTTACTTTCTAATTTATTTATTTATTAAATAACCCTTGGATATAATTACAATTTCAGAGTTGTTAGTTATAGATCCTAAAATATTCATGTTATTACTTTCTCCATCCAAATTTGCTAAATTTTTTTCAACAAAAGCCAAAGCTTCATAACCAGTTTTACAAACGTTAAGTTTATCAGCTAATGCAGGCATTTCGAATTTAGCATAAATGTCATCAGAATCATCATCTTCAATAATCCTTAGTTCATATGCTATTTTATTTTATAAATAAATTAAAAATAATGAATATTCTTAAAATTTTTCTAATAATTAAAATCTCTTAAATATTAATACCGTCAAATGATTTATAGTTTAGTTTGAATCTGGGATCTTTTTCAATTTGTTTATAAATTTTTAACTTGAGATCTTTTATTGTATCTGTGTATGAAATCTCAAAAATAAAAGGTTTACTATATTTTAAAACGTAGATTTTAACATGAGTTGAGCCTTTTAGTTTATTTGCAAATTTTGAATGAGAGATTGTATTATTAATATGTTTAATGTTTTGAGAGTTTCTCTTTTCTTCATAATTTACTCTTCTATTTTGGCATTGTCTATAAAACTCTTCTTCTTCATCATCATCTAAATATATTTTATCTTTATCTTCAATGTTTTCATTATCATTTCGTTCTATAGATTTATTTTCTGAGTTGTTTTGATGTTTTTCCTCTATTACATTATTTTTATCCAAACCTTTGATTTTATTTTCTTCTAAAGTTTTAATGTTTTCTGAAAGGATATTTTGTTCTCTTTCACTTGTTATAGCTATATCATAATTAATATTTGTTTCTCCATTTTCAATATTCTCTAATTTTTCTTCTTTATTAAATGTTTTATTAATTTTACCATCTTCTGATTTAGAAGAGCTTGAATTTGCTTTGAAATATTATAAAAATCAAATAAACTTATAGAAATAATGATATATATTATTTGAATAAAGATCATTATTACATGAAATTTTTAATTCTAAATTGTTATTAAAAGCGACAGAAATAGCATTTGATATTATTTCTTGTAGCATCGATTTTATCTGTCCAAATAAAAAATCATCTTTCTTTTGACTTTTTGAATTTAAATTATTAGAATAGATATTATCTCTTTTGCAAATTTTGGAAGATAGTCTTGAGAGCTTTATAGTTTGATCTTTCTCTGAATCATATGAATTTTCTTCATTTGAGACTTGCTTATCTAATATTAAAGATCTTATTGTATTTTTTTCATTTAAATCTTCTAATAATAGAGTGCTCGGTTTTATCTCTATTTTTTTAACATATTTCTTTTCTTCATATATTTTGGGAGAATAATCTAATACCATACATAATAAATCAGATTGATTTTTTAAATCCTTTTCTGTAAGATTAGTTGATTCTAATTTATTTATTATATTTCGTTTAAATTTCCGAATATATCTATCTAATGAATCAAAATCAAAGCTATCCATTTTTAATAAATTTAATAGAAAATAAATTTATTTTTTAAAATAAGATTTTTTATTAAATAGTCGAATCAAGCTTCAAACAACATTAATTATCAAACTTATGATTTACTTAAATTAAAGGATAGAATGTTTAATAAATTTAAATCATTTAGAAAAATCGAACTCTAATAATAAAATTTCTAATTTAATATAATATAGAAATAGTTTTATTTTTATAATGAATTTTTATTCAAGTTTGAATTGGCTCTTAAGTAATTTAGTGAAGTAAGAATCTACATCGATTGTGGCACTTACACCTGAATAGTAATCATCCCATTCCTTTAATTTTAATATTTAAATAAATTCATTAGAAAAGAAAATAAGCTTAGATGAGATTTAAAAATAAAAATGTTTTACTTTCTTAGAAATAGTTGGCTTTGGTTCTTCAGAATAGTTTTTAAGATATAAATAAAAAACTTGATCTTCATTTAATTCGCCTGATAAAATTCTTGGATGTTTAATGCAATTAAAAACTTTTCTTAAATCATTGACATCTACGTAACCGCTTCTTGATTTATCAAATTTATTATAAACTAAATCAATACAAGACTGTCTTTCTTCATTCGGTTTTCCTCTAATTGCAATTAAAAAATCATCAATATTTATTTTTTTTTCATTAGTTTTATCTAAAAAGCTGCTTATTGCACTTATTTCTTCTCTAGTTAAATAAATTCCGTAACCCTGTAATACTTGATTTAAGCAATTTAATGATATTCTATTTTTGGTATCTAAGGAAGTTGCTGATTTGAGATATTTAGGAACAGTGGCAAGTGTATGAATTCCATTCTCTAATAGTTTTTGCCTGATATTGCAAGTTACTAAATTTATTAAATTTATTGAAAATTACCTTCAAAGAATTTCAGACTGTTCATTTTTATTTAGAATAAATATTAATATTTTAATATAATTTTTTTATAACATTTTCAAAAAATGAGCTATTTCAATTATTTCTTCAATTTATTTCAGTATTTTAATGTATGATTTTCATAAATAAAATAAAATTAAATTAATCATCATCTGAAATATAATAGAACAAATAAAGAGCAGTTTCATATGACAAAATGCAAATTATAAGAACTAAAGCATATTAAATTAAGAAAAAACATTGTTCTTCTCATAATTATAAAGATTTTAGAATCTCGAACATAAATAGATTAAAAATTTATATAATTTGAATATGAATATTATTATCCTTATTGTCTAAAAAACTAAAATAAAAATTTAAAATTGAAACAGATCAGTTAAAAATTTTTCAATATTTTAATGTTTTAGAAGTCAAATCAAAAAAGAAAAAAATTTTTTAATATTGTTTTTTTGATAAAATTTAAATATTTAAAAAATAAATGTCCTTAATTGAATTTATAAATAAATGTTTTGGAGCGAAAAATTTCAAAAACATTTTCTTAATTTATATTATTATGTTTACAATTATATTCGATTACAATAAAATAAAAAGCTTGAAAACAGAGGACTTTTTACATGAAGTAGATCTTAACAAAGAATTATACTCTAGGATGAATTATTATAATTCTTTAATTTCTGATTTAAAACTTTCAAATCATTTATACATAGAAATAAAAGATAATCAATTATCTTTAAAAGCAAATCGTGATTTTCCAGGTTTTTCAAAATTTTGGTATTTACCAAAATATTTCACCATTACCAGTTGCGATCTTTTCCCATTTAAAGAAGATTTACTACAAACATTCAATAAAATTAGTACAAGCTCCAAATTAGATATTATGAAATTTTCAAGCAATATTATAATGACTTATTATATCATGTATCTTAAATTTGGAGAACATGACAAAATCAAACAATATTATATTGATTCATTAAAAGATTTACAGGAAAAACAAGAAGAAATTTTGAATATTTTACCTTTTGAAATCCATCATGAATTAAAATTATATCTGAATAATTTACCGACTCAAAATACCCGAAGTGTTTTTTTTTTTAATAAAGAAGAAAATGAGCTTGCAAAAAGTTTAGGTATTGAATTAATGTCTAAGGTTATTTTTGAAAATATTCATCAAAAAATTATTGAAGATATTAAAAAAAATTTTCCAGAAAATGGAAGAGTAAAATTATTTATAGTTATACATATCATATATAAATTAATAATAAAAAATTTTTTAGATGATTCTCCTAAATTTTATTGATAGACCAGAATTCAATTCAATACTTACATTTGTAAATAGTAGCGAATTCTATATGGATGAAATGTATTTTCTAAAAATTTATTAATTTTTATCTTATTGAAATTTTTTTTTATATTTTAAATATAATTTTTTATTTTATTAGAGTGTTCTCAACAACATTCATAAGTAATGAAAAGATGATTTATTATCAAGAATCTAAACAACATTTTCTAACAAATAATTCCCCTCTTAATTCTATCTGCAAATTTATAACACCCTTGTTAGATTTAGTAGAAATTAAACCTAGAAAAGAATTAGATAAATCAGATATGGTTTATGTTAGTATAGATAAAGTAAGTGAACATCCAAATTATGTAGTCTTTGGATTTAATAGAAAATTCTCAAATGGAGAAATTTTCTTCCACACTCCTACAGAATTACTTCAAACTGAAATATTATTTAGCATTACTGGAAAAGTTTTGAGAAATAATCCTAATGATTTTTTTATTTTTCTTTATGCTTTGAAAAGAGAAGATTTTTCTAAAGAAGCTATAAATTTATGTCTTAAATTTGGTTGTGGAGGATTTAATTTGGGATATATATTGAACTTGCCAAGTAATCAATCCAAAATCCCCTTTTATTTGAATAAGCATTCAATCAATTATGATTTTCTGAAAATTTCAAAATTGAAATATGTTAATAATTTTGATTATTATGTAGAACAAAATTTTATGACCGATCAATTTATTGATTTTACTTCGGAATTAAAAGCCGATTCTGATTATTTAAACACACTTTCAATCGAGATTAATTCTCAACCTGACTATGAAAAACTTATACAAGATTATTTAAAATTAAAAGGAATATATAAAGGAATGTATAATTTCAATCAAGGAAATTTAATTAAAACTTTTTCTGGGTTGGAAAATAAAATTAACTTGGTACAAATTGCTTTAATAAAAGGAGAAATTTTGAAAATACAAGAAGATTTGATTTTAAAAAAAATGATTAAAGACACTCAGGAGGATTTAAAAAGATTGAAAAGAGATTACCTTAATTAAATTTAATAAAAAAAAATAATTTTGTTGAATTTTTTAAAGTTTTAATTCAATTTGTTTATCAATTCTTCCATCTATATAAATTTAAATGATTTTGTTTTTTAATTTTTAATGATTAAAGACCCACTCAAAAGAAAATAAGTTTGAATTTTTTCGGTAAAAATCATAATAATTTATTTTTTACTAATTTAATCACTTTTCGAACATATTTTTCAAAATTTGTATAGATTAAGACTTTTATAAGAATTTATTTCAAAATTGGTGAATATTGATTAAATATAAAATTTTTAAAAGAACTTTGTTTTTGATAGGCTACAATAAAATTAGATTAATTTAAAATTTATTTTTTCAACTTTATTAGCTATAAGATAAATTATTTTAAGATTTAAATAAAAAAATATAAATAACATTAAATTAATCTTATTTTAAAAACTGTTTTTCTATTTTAAAAAAAAAATTTTATAAAAATTTCTTACAACAAAAAATTTATTTTGAATCTAGGAATGATTATCACATTTTTTAATATATCTTAAAATAAATTTGTAAATTTTTAAATGGATGTTCATAAATTAAATAATCAAAATAAAAATTCAATAAAAAATTTTTCAGAATCTCAAGATAATTGTGAAGAAGACAGTGAAAATCTTATGATAGATATCGATAAAGAAATGGGTGTGATGAGTTATAGTTCAGAAAGTGAGAAAAATTTATCTTCTTGTGATATGAAAGAAATCAATAATCATAAGTTCTCTATGACTAAAACTACTGAGAAATTAGTAAATTCTTCGCATATGAATGATTTTAATATAAATCTTGTAACATCTGAAATATACAATCATAACGGAATATCTGATAGGCTTAATTTAATAAATGAATTTAATTCTGAAGAAAATTCAACTAAAAATTTTAATTTTGAAAGTAGGCAAAATAATGATAAATTAACAAAAAGAATGTTTGATACTAATAAAAATAATAATACTTTTGTAAAAAAAATTGAAGAACAAAAACACCAAAATAACGAAACTGTAAATAAATACAATTTTTATGATAAATTTAATACTCCGAATAGTGATTATGATTTTAAAAAATTTACAAATATAAAATATGAAAATTATGAAATTGAAAAATCCCAATTAGATAATATCAAAATGCAAAATAGAAATATAAATGAAAATTTTAAATCGAAGAGTAAAACTAGCTTTAAAACTTTAAATAATAATATTAGCAATAATAATTTTTTTACAAATATCGGGATTAGTAGAAAAAAAAGCTCTGACAAAATCAAGACTGTATTTTCTATACTCTCAGAAAATATATTTGAAAAGGTAACAAAAAACAAAACCATAAAAATTGATTCATATGAAAAAATGATAAATGAAATGAATTTACAAAAAATTACAGAAAAAATTAATAAAAATAACTCTCTAATAACTAAAAATTTCCTTACAAGAAATAAAAAAGATATTAAATCTAGAGAGTATAAAAAAAAAATGAACTCTACAGGAGTCTCTGAAGGAGTTATTTCTGTAACAAGACCACAATCAGCTTTCTCTCATTTTGAAAATTTCAGCGGATATAAATCAAATTTAAATTCTAGAAATTTAAGGAGCAAAAATTTTACAAGTAAAGATTTTAGATCTCCCGAAAAATTTTATGAAGATCAAATTCTATGGGATAAAGAAAAAAATGATAATTTAGAAATTGAAAGATTAAAATCAATTGATAAGAACAATGAATTATTAAAAGAAAAGCCAGAGTTAAATAAAAGATCTATTGAAATTGCATTAAAATTAACTGGAAGAAGCAATATTTTCAAAAAAAATTCACAATTTCATAACAAATATGATAATGGGGATATTCATATAAGATTAACTAAAACAAAAATAAAAAATTTTAGAAATAAAAAAGATTTGATTTATAAAAATTTATATAATTCACCTATTAATCAAAAAAATTTATCAGAAAAAGAAATAAACAACCTAATCGACAAGTTGTATAATGATAAAAAGAAACATAAAAAAATAAGAAGTAATTCTAATGAAGAAGATAATAAAAGCGAAACCCAATTTTTCTTAACAGGATTCTCTTCAAATTTAATAATCTTAAAAGATTTTTTAAAGAGATTATTCTTAACTTTGCAAGAAAGAAATTTTATTCAACTAAACGAAAAGAAATTAGAAAGCAAATTATTTTTAAATTTTGATGAATTCCATAATATTTTATTTTTATCTGGATTTTTATTGTATGATTATAATTCTCTGCTGAAAGATAAAACTAAGCTTGCTTTAAACAATAAATTAGATGAAAGAGAATTTTTATCAGAAGTTAAATTAAAAGATTTAGAATTTACATTGATTAAGGATGCATGGAAAATTTTGATTAGTCAAAATATTGACATTTCAGAAAATACTTTGGATTTCAATATTTTGGTGATTTTTTTAATTGCCATTTTAGGGATATATAGAGGCAACAATTTCAAATATATCAATAATAATCAAGGAAGTCGAGATCTAAAAACAATTGAATTAAATATTAATGAAAAATCAAATATTTTGATAGAAAATAATGAAAAAACAAATATTGATTCAAATGGAAAGTCGAAAAAAAAATTAGATTTAAGTATCGAAAAAAATAAAATTAATTGCAAGAATTCTACTTGTAAGCAAAATAATTTAATCTCAAATCACAAAATTTTTGAAAAAAATGAAAATTTTATAATGACTTTTTCCGAATCCCCTATAAAGTTAAGATCTAATGAGGAAAATATTTCTAACATTTTAAATAAAAAAAATTTGATTAATCAATCATCTGAAAAGCCTTATTTCACTGAAATATCTAAAAAAGACGGACACTTCAATGATAATGAAATAGAAAAATACAAGAGAGAAAATATATATCAGACTTCAATAATTAATGAAATTAAAAAACTTTTTCCGAATTTTGATAAAAATTATTTTGTTTATAATAGTTATGTAACTAATCAAATTAGAGTTATTTTTAGAGAATTCTATGAAAACTGGGCAGATAAAATGTTTTCTTATAAAAAGAAGAAAAGATCTATATCATTAGAAAATAAATTAAAAGAATTCAAATTTAAATTTAAACCCACTCTAAATAAAAGTTCTATATGTCATGCTTCTCAATATAGAAGAAAAATTTTAAATAATTCTTCTCAAGATATTGTTTCATTGACATATGAAAAAGTTGAGGATATGACAAATATCATAAATTTTGATAAAAACAAAAAAGAGGCTAATTTGGAGGAAATATATAGGAAATTAAAAATTAAAAAAGAAAGGTAAATATTTAAAATTTCGCTATAAATTGAAACTCTTTAATATTATTTCCATAATGTATATGGTTTCAAAAAGTTTTAATATTGGCTTGAATATAATTTTAAAGGGAGTTAGAATTGGAAAGAACAGAAAAATTAAAAAAGGAATTGATTGAATGTACTTTTAGTCCTAAAGTAAGCTCTCGATCACGCTCAAGGATTTTATTAAACTGTAATTACTAATTTAATTTTATCTGTTTTATTAAATAATCTAAAGCACCGAAATTAAATGCAAGTGAAATTACAGAAAAATTATATTCTGATGCTAAAAGCAAATCTATAAAAAAAAAAAAAATTTTTGAAGAAAAGAAAGCACTGGAACAATCATCTATAAATTCATTTCCATATAGTCCAAAATTTAGTTCTTTGTAAAATTAGTTAAAATAAAGAAAATCTATATTTTTGATTTAATCCTAATTGAATTTAGAGATAAATCAATTTTCTCGAAGAGCCACATTAGAGATGATGCTTCAATAAGAGAGAGTTATGAACGTTATGAGAAATCAAGAATAGATAAAAAATTAAAAGATTTATTGATAAAAACTGGAACAAATATAAATACCATAAAAAATATTAAAAATTGTTTAGATGAAGAAAAAAAAGATGAGAAAAGAAACAGATTTAGATTTGATAATGAAACCAATAGCTACAAAAATACCTTAGATTCCAAATTTAAAATAAAAAAGATTATAAAAGTGTCTAATAATGCAAAAAGCAAAATTTTTTCTAATCCAAATTCTAAAATTGAATTTAATATAAGTAATAAAATAGATAATGAAATTACAGATATTTCTAAGAAAATTATCCTGGATATATATCTTTCTAAATCTAAAAAGATTAAATTTGAGTTTTTTTCTAATCAAGATGCTGTAATATTGACTCAAAAGTTTATATTGCAAAATGAATTATTGGATATTACTGAATTTAAGAAAAAAGATATCTTTGATCAAATCAATCAAGAGTTGGAAAAATATAAAATTAAATCAAAAATATTTTTAAGCCAAATTCAAAAGTAATTGAAGTTCGAATACTATTTATTAAACTTTTAAATGTTAATAAATTAGGATTAAAGTAATTTATTTTTATGAAAAAATATTTAATTTATTTTTCAAATAAATTATAAAAGGATTATTGCTTTTTAATAGTTTTATTTTTTCTTTCAATAGATTAATATATTTTCTTAAATTGATAATTGATTTATCAAAGTGAACATTATAACTTTTAAAAGTTGTTGAAAAATCCTAATTATTGTATCTCCAATTAATTTTTACAATAATTACTCTCAGTAGAGTTTGATTAAAACTTCAGTTTTAAAATATATTCTACATCTTAAAAATTAATAGATTTTTTTTATTTAAAACTATCTTAAATCTTTTATTTAATTAACTGAATTCCTATTATTTTTAAAACTTTATTGATTCATTCATTAAAACATTAGTAATTTTTAATAATTAATAACTTTTATAATCTCAAAATTTTAGAATAAAAATACTAAGATAAAAGCAAAGATGAAAGAAGATATTTTCAAAGGAATGCTACTTAAAACTTGTAATGCACAAGAATCTGCTTTGTAATATAAATGATATTCTGTTGTTTCTTTATTTAGTTTAAGTCTTAAATCAGAATCTGGAGTTTGATCGCAGTCAAATCTTTTCATTGAATGACAAGGGTTGTTCATTTTTTTTCTATTTTCGACAAGAAGATTTTCCCAAGAATTAGTATCTGAATTAAATGAAAATTATTAATAAAATAGCTCTTAAACAATAAAAATTAACAAAATTATATAATTGTAAATTTTAAAAAATATTAATAAAAATTATCTTTACTAATATTGTGTCCAGATTTGCAATATCCTTGTCCTTTAGGATTATATCCACATTCACATTTTTCGACATAATTTTCATAATTAACTATTCCATCAGTAAGGGTATAATTACAATTTTGATCAGGTACACAAGGAACTAAATTACCTTGCTCTTTGTCAAAAATATCAGTTTGATTAATCATCAAACATATAATGGTATTTTCATCTACATTTTTCGCTAGTCCATATTTACATAAATAGTTGCCTGCAAATGGCCTTTCTAATTCAGAGAAATTTTTTGGATTGATTTTTTCTCCTGGTTTATATGAATTAAATTCGTTGACACATTTTTTTTTATAACAAACTAAATCATTTTTGCAATCAAAAATAGATTCGCAAGTACTTCCTTCTATTTCTTGATTTTCGCAAGTATAGGTATCATTTTTAGAAGTATCCTTTTTACAATATAATCCTGGGTTGCATTGGCTAGTATTGTTGCAAAAAAGTCCTTTTTTGAAACCTGAACAAACCTTCTTATCAGTGCACAATCCTAAACCTTCAACAGGTTTTCCATTTAATAAAAAGCAATTTTGGTTAGTTTCACATGATTCACCGGGATATCTATCGTTGAGAATTTTTGAATCTTTAATTTTACAAAGAGATTCTTTTGTATCAAAACCTAAATATGTTCTATCAAAATTACAAAATTCATTTTTGAAATCACAAGATTTAGTATAAAGATCAACATAAGTTTTATTATCTTTGGCATCCAATGAATTTTGAGCACAAACTTTTTTCTCGGATTTATTATCTGAACTACATCTAAATACAGGGCATTTTGTTGAAATATTTGGATCAACTGGATCTACAGGATCTTTATCGTAATCTTTATTGTATAATGGGTAAAAAACTTTTTGAATACATTCATCTGATTTTGCAAATTCATTAAAAGAAGAAATTTTCGTTTTAAAAGTTTCATATGTTCCAATCGAAACATCATTTGAAGAAGTAAATTTATAAAAATTACAAACACCATCTCTTTCAACAGTATTACATTCAGTTCTATTATTTGAAATAATTTCTTTTATTTTACTAATCGCTGATTTGTAATATTTATTTCCTCCATAAATTGGACAGTATCTTGAACCATCAGAAGTTTTACCACATTTGCATAAATTACTTTCAGTTATTGTTCCATTTATACTAAAATATCGGCAAGGATTTAGTTCATCACATTTCACTAATTCGTCAGAAATCATTTCTTTATTATCTATATTCTTTAAAGAATCGCAAACTCCATGACGATCATGACCTGAGAGGCAAAAGCTTAGAGTATTTTCATTTTTATTTGAACCTAAATTTGTTCCATCTTGAAGAGAAAAATAATCAGTGCATTTTCCATTGAAACAACCCTGAGAAATTTGACACTCAAATTCACTTTTACATCCTTCAGAATTAAGAGGTCTCAATTTTTGGCAAGTATTATCAGGAATTTCTGTGGAATTTTTATAACATGCATATCCAAATAAGCATTCATCATGTCTTTCGCATTTTTCATTTTCGTCCCTTGCATGACATTTTTCTTGTTTACAATCAAAATTATTCATACAATCATCTTTTGATTTACAAGGACCTCCAGGATATTGTAGAATTTTAATTTGTTTTTTATCTTTACATTTAACTTCTGTTTGTGATGAAATTTCATAAGCTGGACAAAATTTATTTGGATCAGCGCATCCCTTGGCTTGAATCGCATTTGTATCTTCATTGAATGTTAAATTGAGGCATAAATCATTGGGTAAATTAGAACAGCTGTAAGAACGACATTTTTCTGTTAATATAGAAGAGAATATAGTGAAAAATGTTGCGATAAATAAAAGTTTTGATTTAAGATTCAAATTTAAAAAAGTGTCCATTTTATTATATTTTAATAAAAAATTATGTTTCAAAAATTTTTTATCAAATAAATTTTATTTCATTATTAATTTTTAAATTAATTTATTCTTTGGTTATGAAAAAGATTATCTTTTTAATAGAGAATTTATAAAAAATTTATAATTAGAAAATTAAATTAATTTGGGGATTGGGGATTGGGGATTGGGGATTGGGGATTGGGGATTGGGGATTGGG
>Ga0194116_10005809_pt1 | contig 13436 bp, 6 predicted proteins | sample TA2MahsurfametaG_4_FD_148617 | JGI IMG/M metagenome (GOLD analysis project Ga0194116, IMG submission 148617) | Freshwater microbial communities from Lake Tanganyika, Tanzania - TA2015008 Mahale S9 surface | ecosystem: Environmental > Aquatic > Freshwater > Lake | place: Tanzania: Lake Tanganyika... | reverse complement strand
GTGATTGGCGATTGGGGATTGGGCCCAATCTCCAATCCCCAATCCCCAATCCCCAATCCCCAATCCCCATTAAATTACTAAATATTTTTCAATTTTTTAAAAATGATTTTAGAATAATTCACTTATGAATTTTTCTTTTTTATAAAACATAGAAATAATATATTTTTTTATTTATCACTAATTAGTGAATTTATCTTATAAATTTAAATTTAATATTTTGTTTGATTTAAATAAATTATTTTTCAATTTTTAATATATTAAAATAGCTTGAAACCAAATGATAATATTTCTTATATTTTTAGCTTTTTTAATTTTTAAATTAGATTTTATGATCATTTGAGTTAATATTAGCTGTGTCAGGTCTTTGGGGTTTCTCATATTTTTTATGTTTATTATCATCGAACACGCTTCCAAATGGATTTCCATTTTCTCTAAATGCAGCAGTAGCCTAATTAAATAGAATTAAACTTATTATGTGAATTAATATTCAATCAAAGTTAAAAACAAATAAATATTTTACAAAATAGAAGAATTGTTTATCTTCATCTTTTGATTCTTCTTCTTCTAAATCCCACATTTTAACATCTAAATTTTAATTTATGCAACCAAATGAAAAATAAAAATATTAATTAAAGAGATTTAATAATAAATAGAAAATTAATTTATAGATAGTTATAAGCTTTTATTAATTAAAACAAATGAATGAAAAATTTTTTACTAATGATATTTCTTAATAAGCTGACTTCGTTGTGTAAGTTTTCAATTAAGATCTCAACTGAAGCAATGTTTGGTAATTTTGATTCAATATCGATAATAGATTCATTTTCATCGACAATCTTCATAATGTATTTTGTATATTCATAAGAAATATGTTTATATTTAAATTTATCAGGTATTTCTTTATATAATCCCATTAAGATATCACACAACATCATTATTTTTAATCTTGGGAAAGGCTCTACATCAGTAAGGAAAATTCCAGTAGAATACTTTAATTTTCCTTTATGTTTCATGTATTTTTGCCAATCGAGAACTCTTTCTTCCACAGGGAGTTTTTCATTCGCTAATAGAATTGATGATTTACATTAAAAGAAAATAAAAAGATTTTTTTTCTAAAAAATAGTGAATATTTTTCCTAAAATTAATATTCTCCTATCTTAAACATAAAAATTCCTATTCCAATATTAAATAACATTAAGAAGCCAATAAAAAATTTTTAATAAATTAAAATTGCTATTATTCAAATAAAAATAAAATTATTATTTGCAGAAAAAGAATTTGAAGTGTTTGTCAATATTTACCTTCTCTTTCGGCTTCAGTTAAAGTGAATTGAGGAGAATATGGAGAAGGTTTGTCTCCATTCTTATATCTGTAGTCTCTATGATAAACCTCACTGTTTCTATAATCTCTAAAGTTTTTTAGAGAAAGAGATTTAAATAAATTAAATTTTCTTATTATATTTGAGATTTTCAACATTGTTTCTTAATTTAAATTATTATATTGAAATTAATAAATTTAAGTTAATTTTTGAAGAAATTTTTCTTTAATAATCTTTTAAAATAATTTAATAGTATATCATTGCTATTATTGGCAATAATTAAAAATATTTTTAAAAAAGTTATCAAATTATTTAATAATAAGTGATATTGAATGATATTTTTTAAATAAGTTAAAAATAATCGATGTACTCTTTGTTATGAAAATATAAAATAAATATGAAAGGATATTTACAATAATTAAATGTAATTATAAGAAATTTAATAAAATATTGATAAAAAATTTTTTAATTAAGTAATCATTTATATTCTTATTTAAAAAAGTGGAATCGAAAAATGTTTGTACAAACTGCCAACTAATAAATACATTTAATTTATTATAAAAAGTATTTTTGAGTAAACTAAACATATAAATAAAATTATGTTATAAAAAATTATTTCCTACTAATAAAATTGAAAAAGTTTTTCTTTTTATTATCTTTTTCCTTTAATAAATTGTTAATTTCTTCTTCTGAAAAATCAATTATTCTCAAAATAACTGTTAGGAGCTCTTTTATTTTAGGACTACAATAATTTTTATTTTATTAAAATAATAAATAATAAATAATTTAAGGTAGAATTTTATGTAGTAATATTTATAAAATGATATGTTTTTTACGTTAATTGTATTTCGCTTATTAATTTTTCCAAAGCAGATTTTAACATATCACAAATTTCTTTTTTTTCTCCAGTATGTAAAGTCAAAGCTTCATTATATTTTTTTTTATAATTATCTCTTTCTATTCTAGTCTGTTTTAATTCATCTTTTATCCCATTAAGCTTATTTTTAATTGTAAAACTTGAAAAAAAAAATTTTATAATCGAAAATATTTTAGATTTAATTAAGATTTACTTGATCCACTAAAAGTTTTTCATTTTTCTCATAATCAATTACAACTTCTTTGATAGTTTCATTCTTTATAAATAAATATAGAATATTAAAGAAAAATTTTTCAAAAATTAATATGATTTTCTTGAAATAAATAAAGATTAAAAGATAATAATCAAAAACAAAAACCAAAGAGAAAATAATTTTAAAAAAAAGAATAAAATTTAAAATAAAATTTAATTACAATAAAAGCACCTTCAGTTACGTTATTTTTTTCCCTATTTACACTTTCAATATTCATACTCGAATTAAGAGTAAAGTTTAAATCATTAATGCCACTAAAAGTATTGCAAACAGGATATGCTGCATTATTCTTACAAATGTTGATATCAATTAGATCAGAATTGTTATCTATCTTAAAATTGAAAATTTTTTCTGATTGATACTTAGAACTTAATAAATTTTTAAAATTTTCTTTCTCTAGTTCAATTGAGATATTATTATCTTTCAAAAGATTTTTATTTTCTGACTTTTCTTTGACTGGTAAAAGATTAATATCTGAATTTGATAAATTTTTTGGGTATTTTTTCTCATCTAATTTTTTTTTATCATGAGTTTCTTTATAATTTTCAACTTTTTTATTTGTTAGTTCTAGCTCACTTTTTATTTCTTCATACTTTTTTATGATATCCTTTCGTTTTTCAAGCTCTTTTTTATATTGGCTAAATAAAATTTCATATTTTTCCAATGAAACTATTTTCGAAGAGTTGTTGATATTTAAACTTTCATTATTTGTTTTAAATAGTTTTTCATTGATTTGTTTCAATTCTTTTATTATCAATTTTTTTTCCTTTAATTTTCGATTTAAATCTTTTTCATTTTTATTTAATTTTTCGATTTCTAAATTTTTTTCTCTTATCGTTGTATTAAATTTAATGTCTTTAAGAAGACTGCTATTTCGATGGCTATTTTCTTCATTTTCCAAGTCTTCATCAAAAAATTCAAAGTTCTCAAAATTCTCTAAGTTTCGAGAAGAAGAGCCTTCATTATTAAATCCTTTATTAACAATATTTTTATTACAAATGTTTTGTTGATTAGAGTTATTAATTAAATTATTTGAGTTCTGATTTGAATTGTAGAATTCCTTTTCATTAAATGTTAAGATATTAATATCATATCCACTTCTTTTTCTGCTGCTGCTTTTTTTATGACAAATAATGCATTTGTAATTTTGTTTATTTCTCGTTATTATAGTGTTATTACTATTCGAAGAACATTTTTCATCCAATTCAGTAGATTTGTCGAGTTCATACAAAGAAAGTTTATTTTCAATTGTTTTGGCAGGTACCCATAGTAAAGTTTCATAAGAAAAAAAATCTAGATCAGTGAGTTTATCTGAAAGTAAATACCAACTGAAATTATTTTTTATTGTTTTCTTTGCGACTATTTTATATCTTTCTGGTTTGTTGAATTTTTCTAATTTCTTAATGTTTACACAAATATTTTCATTGTCTGTGTTATTCTCATCGCATTGATTATTATTTAGCAAAGTAATATTTTCAGGTTCGATTAAGTCTTCAACTGTGAAATTGCAAATGGATTCTATTTTTTTTTTGCTTATATTTTTTGTATTATTTTCGGATAAATTAATAACTTGCTTTGAAATGTCCAATTCTAGCAAGCTTTTTGAAGCTTCTGTATTTAATATTTTCTTTTTTAAATATTTTTCCTTTACAAATGTTTTATTATTAACATTAGTATAAATTAATTCTTTATTATTTTTATGATTTTCTTCTAAAAGGTTATTATCTATTTCTTTTTCACCATTGTCATTTTCATCGTGACTTTTTAATTCTTTAAAAGAAGTAAAATTTCTTACTTCCTGTGACTCTTCGGAAAGATCATTTCTTAGTTTAATTTCATTTGGATTTAAAATATGGTATCTATGGCAATTATCTAAATTTGCCATTTCCAAATCATTTTCTGTCAGATGATTATTTAAAACTTTACCAAAACTTCCAGTTAAATTTCCATCTAAGGGATTTTTCTTTTTGGATAAATAACAATCATTATTATTTTCCATTCGATCTTCAGTAAAATATATACTCTCATTAATGATATTTTTGAATTGCTTTTCTAAATTATGATTTCTACTATTGTTATTTTCTCCCAAGCTCTTCAACTCGAAATTCAAATAATTATTAATTTCGTTTTTCTCTAAAATAAGAGGATCATTATTTTCTTCATTATCCATTTTAATTTCTATTTTTTCATTTATGAAACAAGAATTTTTCAAGCTTAGATTCAAAGCTTTTTTATATTCTTCTGAAGATATTTTATAGAGTTGAATTTTTGACTCTGCTTCCTGTAAATCGGACTCCAATTTTTTATTTTTTTCATTAATTTCTTGGTTATATTGTTTGAAAATTTCAACAGCTTTAGCAATGAATTCTTTATCAGAAAAAACAGATATATTTGAATGATACGATCCTGCAGAAATTTGTGACCCTTTGGAATCCATTAAGGCATTATGTATGTTCAAGTTAGGATCTTTTTGCAATTTTCCACTTGGAGAAATTTGGAAAGAAATATTTTCATCTTCTAAAATATTCGGCTTATAAATTTTAATTGCATCATAAATTATTTGTGTACAATCGTCAAATATTATTTTTAACTTCCTGTATTCTTCGGATAATTCGAAGAATTTTTTCTTATAGTCACCTTCTTCTTTATTTTCTAAATTTTGATTTTTTGAAATATGATGATCTTTGCTTTGATTATTATTAAAAAGTAATCTTTTTTCTTTTTCTAAATTCTTATTTTTAGTTACTTCTTTGTTCATTATTTCTAGTTTACTTTCATTATCTTCAATTGGATCAATTTTAATTTGTATATTTCCAAGATTTAAATCTTCTTCTTTATAATCGTAATTATTTAAATTATTTGAATCTTCATCTATTTTTTCTTTATATTTTTCATCTTTAATATAATTAAATTTATTTTCAAGAACTAAATCTTTATTAAATACATTTTCTTTTTCCTTTTCCAATTTTTCTATAATATCTGATAATTCCTTAATTTTTAAATGATGATTTTCGTATAATTCATTATAGGAAATTTCCAAAAGTTCGTATTTCTCCTTGAGATTTAAAATTTCACTTTCTTTTTCGCTTAAAATTTTTTCATAATTTCTATTATTAGAAGCTTGAAAGTTAAAACTATTTGGGCTTAATATGTGATCTTGAGAGCTTCTTGGATTTTCCTCTGGTATTACATGCAATGCATTAAATGAATTCTCTTCGTTGAAGTTAAAGTTCTTTAAATAATAATTTTTAAATTCTTCAATTTCTGAATAAATTTGTTTTATGGAAGATGTTATATTTTCACTAAAAGCAGAAATTATGCCTTTAGTTATTTTTTTAATTTCTTGTCTTGAAGAAGATTTAATATTCTTTGGAGATTTGTCGACTTTTTTTGAACTTAAATTGTTCATTGGAATTTCATTTTTTAAGTTAAAGGTATTCTGCAAATTTAGATTTAATTTATAAAAATTTGAGATCTTATAATCTTTTGGATTAATTTCATAGAAGATGTAATAAATTCTTTCAATTTCGTCGATAATTGAATTATTAAAATTTTCTAAGAATTCTAAAAGCTCTAATATTTCTTGTTGATCTTGTTCTATAAGATTTTAATTTTATAAATATTAATAAAAAAATTAGTATTAATAAATTTACTTTCTAAAACCTCCATTTCAGTATCTTGTTTAATTGTTTCAATTGATTCAGTTTGTAGTCTTTTTAATTGATTTTGCAAATCTTCCTTTTCTCTTGAAACTTTTGTCAGATTAGAATTAAAAGTTTTTAGATTATTATTTAACGAATTAATTTCAATTAATTTTTCATTTTCTATATTCTTTAATGTTTTGATAGTATTCTCAAAATTTTCGATGTCTAAATTAAATAAAAAAACATGATATTATTAATTTATAAAATGAAATAAAAACAGAGCTCGATCATAAAATTAAAGAGCGATTCCTTTAGTTTGATTGAAAATCAATTTTTAAAATACTTTTATTATTTTCATTCACATATATATCAAACTCATTTTTGATATTAAAATTTTGATTTTTGAGATTCTCATTATCGACAGATATCATTTTAAATTTTTTCTGCAAATGATCCAATTTTTCTTCATAAATTTTGGCTTTCTCATCCTCCTTTTTTTCAAAACTAGAAATTTTCGCCAATAAAGTCTCATTTTCTTTTTTAGTTTCTTTATTATCTTCTTTTAATTTCGCTATCAAATTTTCAAAATTCTCATAATCAGATTGTTTTAAGGATAATTCTTGCAATAAATTACTATTTTCGTCTTCCAATTTCGAAATCATAGTTTTCATTTCACTCAGGCTTTCTAATTTTAATTGGAGATTTTGGTTTTCAATCTCCAAATTTTTATTTGTATTTAAATTTTCAATTTTACCGGATGAAATAAGTTTAAAATTTTTATCACTTTCTTCTGTTTTTATATACTTTTTATTATTATTGGTAGAAATATTATTACCTTCATTAATTTCATTTTTAAAGTTTAATTCGTTTGATTGTTTTTTAAGCATCTCAATTTCCGCAACAAGTGAATCTCTTTCATTTTTATTTACTTTAAGTTTTATATTAAGCTCATTTATAGTATTTTTTTGCCAATTTACTTGTTTATCAAATTCTTCGATTTTTTGGAGCATTTCAGACATTTCCGGAATATTAGAATTAGAAGAATTTTGCTTTGATATTGGATTAAAAGCAATATTCAAGTCATCGATGCCTGCATCAATTAAATTGTTACAGATTTTATTACTCTGTTCTAAATTAAAAGCTTTTTCATTTCTTTCCAAAATTCTTATTTTTTTATTTAGTTTATTAATAAGCATCTCTTTCTGATCTGATACAAGAATGATTTTATCGATTTCATTTTGATAATTTTTAATTTGTTTTTCTTTTTCTTTGATAGTTTTATTTAATTTATTCAATTCTTTTTTAAAATCTTCTAAAACAATTAAATTTGCGTTGGAATTTTTTTCCAAAATTTTACAATTATCACAGATATTTATTTTTTCTTCAATAGCTATATTATTTTTTGAATCAATTAATTCTTTGTTTAATTTCTCATTTTCTGTTTTAAGCTGGTTGATTTCTATTTGCATTTTAATTTGTTCGCATTTGCTATTTTCATTTGCTCTCTTAAATTTAAAGGCTTCATATTCTTCTTTAAAATTTTCATTTTCTTTTATTTTTTCAAATTCTTTTTTATTAAGTTCTATTTCTGCAATCAAATCTATATTCTGTTTTTTAAGAGTCTCAATTTCTTTATTCAATTTTTCATTAATTTCTTGTAAATTGATATTAAGCCTTAAGGCCGTTAGGTATTCATGATTATCTAAACTTTTTGGATTATGATTTATATTTTTTTCATTGAAGTTATTCTTTGCTTTTTTTTCTGTTATAGGATTTTCTAATTCAAAATTTTCTTCTGATTTCTTGATATCGATATCATTATCAATATTATCATTGTCTGATAAATTATTATTTTCTTGTGTTTTTCTGTTCAATTTATAATATTCATTTAAGTACTTTTTACTATCAAGAAGTTTAATTTGCAATTTTTCAGCAGCATTTGAATTCAAATCTCTTATATCTAAAACATAATTATTATTATTAAAAGAATTTTTATTCTTCAAGTTACTAATCATTCCTTTATTTTTATTTTTGTAATCATCCTCATTATTTTTATCGGTATTGTTAATGATATTAATTGAGTTAATAAAATTTGAGCTATTGAAATTAGGATTAGAATTTGTGTTTGCATTTGTATTAATAATATTTTGTTCACTTTTTTGATTTTCACATGATTCAAAATTAGTAAGAATGTTATTTTCTGTAGAGAAATTATTATTGCAAAAATTATTAAAGTTCGTTTTTATATAATTATTTTTTAGCATTTGCAAGCTTATATTATTTTTACAATTGTCATTAAAATTATTATTGATTTTATAATTATTAATAATATTATTGCTATTGACAAACTCATTTAAATAATTTCCTCTCTGGTTAATTGTGAATGAATTTAAATCATCAAAGTCATTTAAGTTTAAATTCGTATTGCTTATAATAGCAATTTTGTTCAAATTGCTTAAATTTGAAGTAGAATTATTATTAGCAGGATTTTGGCTTGAAATATTCTTTTCTAACAATGAATTGATCTTGTTTACTCCATTATCTGAATTTTGTAAACTTATTATCCTTGAATTTCCTTTGGAATCACATGGATTTTTGTTTGCTTGTAATTTCAAAGTTGAATTAAAGGGAATATCTGATTCAATATCAGAATCTATTATATTGCTTATTATGTTTTTGTTTTTTTTGCTTTTGTTAAAAGCGTTTTCTTCATCAGTGATATTTCCATTACTATATATTAAATTTGAATCATTATCAAGCAGATTAGAAGACTTGCTTTTAATATTTGGGTCATTATTTTGATCTTTTTTATTCCTTTCAAAGAACAAATTTAAATTTTTTTCTGAATTCCTGAAATCAATTTCAGTGTTTTCATTGAACATGATATCGTTTGAATTATTATAGCTATAGTCGTTATTATTTTTGCTATGAGAATTCATATTATTATTAGTATAGTTACAGCTGAAATTATTTTTATTTTTTATTTTTCCCAGGCTTTTATTAGCCATTGTTTTTTTATTATTCTGTGTTTTGAAAGAAGAATAAATCGACTTTACATTAGAGTTTTTGCAAGTGTTTATATTGATATTATTGAGCTTGTTTAAATTACTAAGATATATATTGTAGAGATTATTAGGATTGTAAGGAGCAGCTCCACTAAAATGTTTTATGTTTTTTTTAGTGGTATTTAGATAATTTTCATTCGATACTTCATTAGCAGCAATATTCGAGAAGTTATTTAAATTGCTTGCATTCATATATTGTTTTTTAAAATTAGAGCTTTGATTTTGATTATTAAAATTTATTATTTTATTTGATCTTAAATTAGATTTGCTGCCTGATTTGTGCATGTTTGAATATTCCTTCAAAATCTCAGCTGGTTTTTTTTTATAATTATTATTGATATTAATAATATCATTTGAAGGATTAATAGTTGTGCTATTTAAGTTATTTTTAGAAAGTTCTATGTTTTTCTCAAGTTTTGCATTACTATTGATGTTATTTATAGAGCTCTTATTATTGCTATTGCTTTTTATCTCCAATATATGAGAATTATTTAATCCTAATTTTTTATAAGGTATATTTACAGGCATATCCGAAGAACATTTATTTTCATATGGAGTATTTAAATTATGAATATTTTTAGAAGATTTATTGTAATTCAAATTCTGAGTTGGAGTATGAGAAGTAACCAAATCTTGAGCATTTTGGCTATTAACATAAACGTTATTTTCATCTACCAGAGTTTTAGACTTCACTAAAAAGTCGTTGGCCAATTGAATTAACTCTTGCTTATTGGTATTTAAAATACTTCTAATTTCATTTATTTGACTTTTAGAAGATTTTCGGTCAATTTCTTCCAAAAAGTTATTCAAAATTCTAATAAAATTAATCACTTTCTCAGATAAAATTATAAACGATAATATATTGAATTTTGTGCTATTAGAAGATTTTGAGTTTAAATTGCTATTTAGGATTAAATTCGATTCTCTTAAATTCTGGTTGTTATTTCCAACATGATTTAAATCAATAGAATTATTTCCTCCTAATTTATATAAATTATTTTTGTTATTTATTTTATTATGAGTGATTTTAGATGATTTTTGTTTACTTATTTCGACTGATTTTGAAGTATTTTGATTAAAGTTTGTATTATCTCCGTTTATCAAGTTATAATTATCATAAATTATTTGCTGATTGTTAATTTCATTGGAATTGTTGTAAATTTCATTATTTTCATTATTCGGATCATATATATGTTTAAATTCCAAACCTTGATTTGTTTTTTTATTAAAACTTGAATAATTGTTAAATTGAATTTCTTCGTTGTTAATATTATTAATAAATTTATTCTTTATTGAGAGACCTGAAGATTTTTCTTTCCAATTATTTGAATTAGATCTTTTCACTATTGAAAATTTTGAAACTTTATCATTTAATTGTTTTAATTTAATATTTTCCGATTCCAAAATATTATAAGATTCATGTAATTTATTTAGCTCTTCATTTAACTCATTATATTTTAATGAGAGTTCATAAATGGTTTTATTCATTAAAGGCGTATTTATTTGTTTATTTGCCATTTTTGTTTTTTTGTTATTCAACACTTCTTTGTCATCTATAGAATTACTGAAGTTTTTTATTATTATATTATTATTTTTATATAAATTAGTTTCTCCAATGCTATTATTATAGTATTGATGATTTAGATATAAGCTGTGAGGATTTTTATTTCTATTTTGTCGATTCAAGTTAATCTTTGAAAGCTTATTCAAATGTTCAAAGGAAGAGATATCATTTGATATTTGGCTATTTGGTTTGCTTTTGTTACTATGATAAATAGGTAAATTTGTAGGAGTATTTAAAACATGTGGAAAGTTTATATTCAAATTCGATTGATTGTTTAACATATTTAAATTTTCTAATTTGCTAAGGCGTCCATACTTTATGTTTTTACAAGTTCTTGGGTTTGAGTTGCTTCTTGAAAAAGCATCAACGTTATTTAAAAATGGTTGCTTAATTAAATTAAACTTTGGAGACTTATTTATATATTGGTTTTTTCCTAAATCATTATTATTTATTTCATTTTTGGTATCATTATAATCAATTATTTTATTACTATTATTTAGATAATTATTCGGAATGAATAAATTATTATTCTTTTTTAATAGAGTTGAATTATTGAAACAATTTTCACTGGTATTTAAAATTAAACTCTGTTGATTGTTTTGTAGAAAATTGTTGGTGTTAGATTTTTTATTTAAAGGACTAATAGAACTAATTTCCTTTATGCTTGTTTTCATTTTACTTAATTTTTTTTGATTTAAAGGTTTAATAGATGCATGATTATTTGAAATTTTGTTTGAGGCTGATTTTACATTTGTATTATTTTGTGAATTGTTATTAAAGCTGAAATTACTTAAATTATTTTTGTTATTTGAATTACAATCAAAATTTTGATTTAGTTTGAAAATGAGATTATTGCTATTGGTTACTTTTTGATTTTTTTTTATATTTTTAACAAATTGGGAAAATCCATCTGAATTTTTTTCATTTAAAACTTTATTGTTCTGAAAATCAATCTCCATTTCAAGATTATGAACTATATTATTTTCATTTTCGATATTTTGTTGATTATGAATATTTAACTCCTGTGGAATAGGCTCTTGTTCATCAATAATAAATCTATCGTAATTATTATTAAAATTTCTATTGGAATTAGTAATGTCTTTATTTTCTTCACACTTGTTGATGTTATATCCATTGATATTTTTTTCAATTTTTCTATTTTGAATATTTGCATTTTCCTTTTCTTGAAATAGATCATTATTATATTTTTGCAATTCTGATAGTTTTTGAGAATGCAAATTTTTCAAATTTTTAAAGGTTACTTTTGCTTCTTCATAGAATTTAGTGGAAAAAACTTCAATATTTTTTAAATTTTTTGATAAATTAATTCTTTGTTCTGTAATCGCATCAAGTTTTTCAACTAAAGGAATGAGCTTTTCTCTTAAATTTTTTTCGGCATTTGAATAAGAAGTTGAGTAATGTGATTTATTGTTATTTGTATTGTCAATATTATTTGTTTTATTATTATTCGGATTTAAATTTTTTGAATGCTGAGAATACAAATTTACTTGTTGAATTATCTCTTGAATTAAAAGTTTACTGGAGCCTATATTGTCTGTAATTTGATCTGAATTTATTGTTGCATTTTTCGTATTTGAAGTGCAATTTTTCATAAAATCTTTGATTCCTGAAGAAAGAGAGTTTATTAAATTAACAAATTCCTCATCAAAAATAAAATTGAAATTCAATTCATTAATTGTATTAATTTTTTCTTTAGCAAATAAATCATTTGATAAATTTGTAGCTATCCTCTCAATAGATTCCAGTCCATTATTCAAATTATTCGAAATAGATAATTTTACTAAAAAATTAAATTTTTACAAAAAATAAATTTTATAATTTTTACATATTTAAGATTCTTTTAAGACAATTTAGGATATTTTCTTTGTAAAAAAAATAACTTAATTTTTATTAGGATTTTTTTAAAAATTTATCTTTTTATTTTATAATTATTAAATCTTATGATTCAATATTTATTAGTAAAATTATCTTAAATAAAGAAAAAAATAAAAATAAATCAGAAAAGGTAAATTAAATACTTTTATTTGCATTTTCAGAACGTTCAATAAAATAATTCAAAATAGTCTCAAAATTATTATCAAAAATTTCTTCAATTTTATTCAAATACTTAGAATTATCAAATTTTTTCGTGACCTCTTCTCTAATTGAGTTTAATAACTTCACAAAAGTTCCAATTTCGAAATCGCTGTCTATTAAATAAATATAGAGAAAGTTTCAGATTGAATTATTAAATAAATTAATTTATTGAAATTATGAATAAATTGAATGAATTTGAGATTTAAAAGTTCTATGTTGTAAATGGGTAATAAAATAAAGACTTATTTGATATAATCATACTTAAATTTTCCAAATCGTTTTTTGTCAAGCGAAACAATTCTTTTGATATAGATTTTATCTCATGTAAAGTACTTGGCAAGGCTGTTTGTTGATCTGAGGGCTGTCCTATGGTTATATCATTCCTGCTTTTTTGCCTTGTGATTATATTTTTCATTATTTTTTTATAATTTTTTGATATTTAAAATTTTATTCAAAATCATTTGATTATTTAAATGTGAAATTTTCAAAGATTAAATTAATAATTTAAAATTGAGAAAATAGGTAAATTTTATTTAACAATTAATTCTTTTTCTTCTATTATTTATATAATTAAATTAAGCATTTATTATGAGAATGATGTGGGGATTGTGGATTGGG
>Ga0194116_10005807_pt1 | contig 13448 bp, 9 predicted proteins | sample TA2MahsurfametaG_4_FD_148617 | JGI IMG/M metagenome (GOLD analysis project Ga0194116, IMG submission 148617) | Freshwater microbial communities from Lake Tanganyika, Tanzania - TA2015008 Mahale S9 surface | ecosystem: Environmental > Aquatic > Freshwater > Lake | place: Tanzania: Lake Tanganyika... | reverse complement strand
CCCAATCCCCAATTTTAATAGTAAATTAATCGATTTTGAAATTTTACACATTTTAAAAAATTCTATGAAGGTAAAAACTAAATTAATTAATTATTTAAAATTTTTAAATTAAATACAAGTTAAATCAAATATTTGGTAGGAAATAATATACCAATAATTAAAAATTAGAAAAATGTCCTTAAACAAATATCAATCCAAAGAAGTAGATTTGATTTCAAGTGAATATGATAGATACAGAGGTGAAACTATTGATAAAATTGATGATTTACTCTTAATCACACAACAAAATGAAATGGATTCGAAAATTCATAAAAATTGTTTAGCGATTTTAAAAATTTTAAAAAATGTACAAAATAAACTTCATAATAACTCTGAATTGGAAAAAGAAGAAATCGAAAATTTCATTTATTGTTTAAAATTTTTAGATACTCTGAATATCTTTATGAGAAGCTCAATGATTGACAGCATGCTTAAATTGACTGAAGAAATTTCAAATTTACTTCATTCTGCAAATTTATTTAAATACAAAGAAGATCTCTTACATAAAATCAAATATGCTGAAAAATCAGTAGTTTACTTTAAAAAAAAGGTATTCAAGAGCTTATACTTTTCTGATCCTGCTTATCTGTGTAAAGAAATAGAAAAAAGCTTGCTCACCATAAATCAAAGCTATGAATATTCAAATAATTTTGATAGAAAAATATTCAAGCAAATGCAAAACATTTTTTGGGTTTTACAAAAAAAATTGAATGAAGAACAAAAAATATTTTTACAAAAACTTATTGATGATCTAAAAGGTATTAACTTCAAATCCAGGTCTAGGAGGTATAACTCTTACTATGATTACAACGATTCTCAAAATTATTACTCCTTTAATTATTATGACAATTCCAATAATTATTATGGTTATTCTAATTACAATAACACTAATTCGAATCAGCATAGAAGAACTGATTACTATGATCCATATTATAAAAAAGCAGATTTAATTGAGCTTCCAGACATTATTCATAACCCAATTAAGATTGAAGATGAAACAAATTCTTCGCAATTCAAAAATTCAGATAAAATTCCTGACGAAAGCTTTAATAATTTTAAGGATCAAATTAATAGTGAGAAGATAAATAATGAGTACAATCATAAAGATCACAATATAAATGAATTCAGTAATTTTTTAAACAAAAGCCAAATTCAAGACCAAGAAAAATTATATGATAATCATAAAATTATAGGCTTTCAAACAGAAAGTAAAATTTCTAATTTTAATTACACCAGAGTTGGTAATGAACACAAAGCAAGACACAAAAATAAAAATTTCAAAATAGAGAACTTTAAAGAAGTAGGACAAAATATATCAGATTTAAAATCAGCAGGTAATATGGAAAGCAATACAAGATATAATCAAATTAGCCAGGAGAAAATTTACCAAAATGAAGTTAAATTAAGTGTTATTGATGATTTTGGAAAGAAAGATAAATTTAATAATAACGAATGCAATAATGAAATTCAAAATTTTAATTCATTAAAAGGATCTGATAATATAAAAGATATATCAAATTTGATGGAAACCCCTTATAACAAAGATAATATAGAAACAGTAATTGTAAGCAATATAAATGAAAAAGAATTTTCTAATTATAACAAAAATTTCAATTCTTATTTCGGCAACAATAATTCAAAAAGTAATAAAAAACAGAAAGAATATAGCAATCAAAATTATTACTCTAATAGCAAGCCCGAAAAGGAAGAAAACAAAAGCACAACTAAGAAGTCCAAAAAATTAAAATCTCATTCTCATTTGCTTGTTGAAGTAGATTTTTCTAAAATGGAAAAAGAGAAATTGATAAACAATGAACCAGAAAACATTCAAAAGGATAATGTATTGATAGAAAAAGATCATGAAATAAATAATAATAAATCAAATATTGGAGAAATTGATCAATCAAATATCAATGAAAAGGAGTACCTAACTGACACTACAAAAGAAACTAAAATAATTGATGATAAATATGAAAAAGATAATATTGAAATCATCAGACATTATCAAAGCGATTTCGAATATAATAAAGAATATAATTCATCTGTATATGGAAAATATAATTCAAAATATTATAAAAATTATCAAAATTTTCATACTAAACAAAATTCAATTACAAAAAATTATAAAAATGCAGCAGCAAATACTAAAGCCAATGATTTAATCAAGACTACAGAATGTAATGTCGCTGAGCCCAAAATAGTTGACTCAATAACTCCAACTCAGAAAATAAATGAAGAAGATATGGTTGTCTCAAATTTTAATTCGGTTTCGGCAATTATTGATAAAGACAACTCCTCAAGCTTCAATTCTAAACCTGCCAATTTTTCGATAAACAACAATACTAAATTTAAAAATAAAACCTATAACACATATAATGCTTATAATTTTGGAGGATATAATAATCATAAATTTGGAAATCAGGTTGGAAAGGAAAAAGTTTATTCCGATAAAGAATATCTATCTACATATGAAAACGAGAAAAAAAATAAATATGTAATAAAAGAAGTTGAATTTTCAGATAAACAAAATGAAACTAATTTACCGAATACAGAATCTATTCATATGGAAATAAATAAATTTATAAACAATCAAGATAATCATATTCTGAATGATGATAATAAGAACAAAGAAGAAAAAGAAGATTATAAAATAATATCTTCGATAATGAAAAACAATGATAAAGATTCTTTTGACAATCAATTAATAAAATCAAATTCGGACTTAGCAGCTAATTTAAACGATCTCAAATTTATGAATTTAAAGGTTAATATTGAGAATTTTCCTCATTCTATTGACAATAATGAAAACATAGAAAAAAGCAAAAAAGATGAAAAAATAGATGAAGTCAACAAGGAAAAAAATGAATCTAATACTAAATACAACGAGATTGCATATGAAAAAGTTACTGCTGTCTACAATAATAATCATTCCAGGTTCAATGTTTCAAATAATATTTACAGAGGAAACAATAAAAACAAAATTAGTAAGCTTGGTAAATTTCAACAACATTTAAACACCAATTTACCAGTTGAAAATTCTGTAAATACATTGATTGACAATCATGATAAACATTCGAAAAATTACTTTAACAATTCAAAACAATCTTTTAATTATATAAAAGACCACTCAAATAATTTTTCAGGCAAAAATTACAATAATAATATAATTGAAAGTAATAATTTTTATCAAAATAAGAACAACTTTAATAACTTTTATGAAAAATCCAATTACAGTACAAATAAAAAGAAAAGCTATTTAAATAACTACAATAAACATGAAAAAAACTTTGAAGTTTCTACAGTACTTAATTTCGAAGAACCTTTTCAGAATAAAAAACCATCTGAAGTTATTACCAAAGATGAAAAAGATGCTGATTTTAAGAATTTGCAACAAGATCAATTAGGTATTATTCAAATAGAATCGAATGATAAAGAAATGCCATTAAATGAAGATAAAGAGCTTGTAAATATAAATGATTCTAACAATAAAATTATAGATAGTAAAAAAGAACATTTAAATAATGAATTTTACAATAATAACAATTTTTACAGTAATAAAGGACATTCTAATAATTTTAATTCTCTTAATAATAATATAGAAACTAGAGAAAATGTATATAACCAGAATTATTATGAAAATCATGCAAAAAATTTTAATAAAGAGTATTCCAACATTAATAATGTGTTTGGAAATACCAATCACTTTATAATGAATAAAAATAACACATATTTAAAGCAACAAAGAGGAAGTAATATAAATAATTATAATAATGATAATGAAATTTATCCAAATATTTATAATAATCAAGAGAATTTATTCAATAAAAATTCTAATCATTACAATAATTATAATGAAATTAAAACTAAAAACAAAAGACATTCAAATGCATTTGAAAGCAATTATTATGATGCTAAAGCTTTTGAAAATTCAAAAATTTCACCAAATCCAACCACCAATTATTTTTATAATGAAGCAATCGATACTGAAGACAATATTTCTAAAATAAAAGGAAAAGAGGATTATGATTATACCAATCAAAATATAAAACTAAAAAATAAAAAAGGAAAAAACAGCAAACTTAATAATATAAATATGAGGGGAAATACTAATCTAATTTACAACCAAAACACAAATTTTAATAATAATAACGAACAATTAATATCTTGCATGTTTAACAACGCAAACATTTCAACTCAAACTAAATTTAATAATATCAATTCAAATTTAAGTAATTATCCAATTAATAATTACATCAGTCAAAATTATTTGCAAAATACAATTCACAAAAAACCAACTATGAATTATAATTATAACTCAACAGACATTGGATTATTCAATAATATTATGGGAATTCAGAATAAAACAAATCAAAATTTTAATAACAATAATATAAATAATCCCAATTTTATGAACTTGAATTCGAATATGACTTCTAATTTAAATATGTTTAATTACAACTTAATGAATTATATTGCCCAAATGAATTATTTAAACAAAATCAATCCGATAAATATTATTCCGCAAAATAATTTTTTCAATAACCAAATTCAAACCTTTGATAATGAAATCGAAAATAATAATAATAGCAAGTTTGAAAATTCTAATGATTTAAATAAAATTGTAAATAAAAATGATTTAGGAAGTGAAGGATATGAAATTAAATTTCAAGACTCTCAAAATACTATCTTAAAGCCAACAAAATCCCTACAAGTAAATGAACAGCAGCTAAAGCCCGAAGAATATGAAATAAAAATCAAAAATAAAAAAGAAGTAGAAAACACAGACTCTGCTTCTACAATTGCATATAATGATCAATTAAAAAATACTTTAAATAATACAATTACTTCTCCAAAAGAACATAAAACTATCGGAGTTTTCAACATGGATATAGAAAAATTTTTCCAATCAGATGCCAAAAATCTGAATTTTAATAATATTTCTCAACTTGAAAAAAAAGAATCTAATATAGAAAATAATAAAAAATCAAGTTTGAATGAAGTTGTAAATGTCATAGAAAAATCAGAATTGATTCCAACTATAAAAAATGTTCAGAATTCTTTCCAATTAAATCCTGACGATAAAAAAGAACTTAAAGAAAATAAACAAAAAAAATTAAACAATAATTTTAAACAAAAATTTGACTTGCTAACAAGTGAGAATGATACTGAAAAAGAACTGATAAATAACAATTCCTATGAAGAAGAAAACGAATCAGATGAAGAGCCTTATAGTGACTCTTCTGAAAGTATTGCAAATGAAGAAATTGATGCTGCTTTTGAAACCTTCCAACATGAGATAAGACAAATGAATTCTTTACCAATAGCAATAGAAGATGATGATTATTACATTGCAGAATCAGATTATATTGATCAAAACAAAGGAAAGAAAGCTAAAAATAATAAAGCCATCTTTGAAGAAGGTGATTCAAATAATGAACTTTCAAATTTAAAATTGGAAACTGGGAAAATTGATAGCTCTACTCATGAAAAAAATCCTTTTAAAAAAGAGAAAAATCTAAATAAAGTTTGTTGTATTGGTTCAGATGAGGAAGAAGTAGAGGAAGATGATGAAGAAGAAGAGGAGCTTTCTGAAACAGATCTCTTAACGAACCCAGAAGTAATATTTAACAATCAAATTAAAGAAAAAGACGATGAAATGGAAAAAGAAGGAATGCATAATTATATAAAAAATGCAAATAATAAAACTCCCATAAACAATTCCAAAAATACTATTTCATTAGATAATTTTGAAGAACTTGATAAATCTTCAAATAATCCAAAAAATAAACATATTATTAACAATCAGATTTTTAATAATTTCAACTTTTATAATATGCAAATGTTCCCAAACCCAAATATGATACAATATTTAAGAAATCTTAGTGCTCAAAAAGGACAAAGTAATATAAGTTCTAATACTCTGAATCTTATGAAAATAATCGAAAATTCTAAAATGATGAATTTCAATCTCACGGGTATAAAGAACACCAATAATTTGGGAATGAATCAAGGCTTCAATTCGAATACTTTTTTTTCTGCTCAACAAAATCATAAAAGCTTAAGAGAACAAACAAAATTGTATTCAGAATCAATCAAAACTATCGATCCTGATCTTCTTAAAATTATCAAAAATAAATTAACTGAAAATACAAATACTCAACCTAATCAAGAATCTGTGAATTCTTCAGACCAACTTCATTATTTAGAAGCTAATTCAAAAGAGGATCAAGCAATAAATAACGAAGATATCAAAGAAAAAGAAAATTCAGAAACCGATGATAACATAAAGTTTAATAATAATCAAGAAGTAAAACAGGAATCAAAAAGAAATACATGTCATTCTAAAAAATTATCAAACTCAGATGTAAATGATAGAAAAAATTCGAAAGCTGAAACCCATATAAAGTCCCTTGAAAGCAATCAAGAAATAATAAATAATAATATTGATTCCCATAATAACCAGATTAATGATTTACAGCAGCATGAAAATGTTATTAGTAATGAAAATCAGCTCAATAATGCAACCATTAATAAAAATTCTTTATTTCAAAATAACCTCATGTCTAACTGGTCCAATTTCATTTTCAGAGGGAGAGACTCCAATATTCATAGAGATTATTTAACTTTAAAATTCTTAGAAAATGAGAACCAACATTTAATATCTAGGAATATAGAAGGATTTGAAAATAGAATTTTGATCCCGATTTATCAGAAGCTAATTTTCAACGTTAATAAAAGAAAAGGAGTATACTTCTTTACTTTTAATAAATACAGAAAAATTATATGCAAGGTCCTTCAAAATTCGAAAATACTAAAAAAGGTTAAACCTTACGGTAGTCTAATGAATAATTTTATGATAGATAGCGGAGACATTGATATATGTATAGTTCCAAATTGCAGTATTTTAGAATTCGCTATTTATTTGGATAAAATTAAAGAAGAACTAATTTCACAAGTAATTAAAATTCTTTTTTAAAATATTTAATAATATTTTAAAATATTAAAATGTAAATTAATTATGATGTAGAATGTAGCAGAACATAAACTTACTCATCATACTTCCAGATATATGCTTTTGAAAGTTCAAGATATTCAGACTAAATTCACGATAGATATTACAGTACACAATATGTTACCTATATTGAATACCAAACTCATTAGACTGTATTCAATTTTCGATCAACGCTTCCACATTTTAGGTCTGTATTTAAAGCATTGGTCAAAAATTAACAAAATTCATGGTGCTGCAGATAATTATTTATCTTCTTACGCTTTATTAGTCATGCTTATCTATTTTTTACAAAAAGTTGTCGAACCAAGAGTTCTTCCCAATTTACAAAAAGTCGAAGATCAGGAAACAATTTACGAATATATCCAAAACGGAGAAAATATTAAAACAAATATTTATTTTGAAGAAGATATAAGCAAAATTAAGGAAAATTTAAAAAAAATTAATTTTGAAAAAGAAAATGTAGATTCAGCCTCAAGCTTGTTAATAAAATTTTTTGAATATTATTGTTATAATTATGATTTTTACGAACAAAAGATGAGCATAAGTAAAGATGCTTCTGAATGTTTTAAGACTAAAAGTGATACCATTGCCTTTTCAATAGATGATCCTTTTGATAATTTTCATAATCCAGGAAAGTCTATGACCATCAATTCAACTCAATTCAATAAATTTATCACTGCAATGAAAAAAGAAGTAAATTTCATTTTGAATGGTGAATATTTGAAGAGATTAGATAAAATAACGAGCATCAGCTATGCAAATACAATGAATTTAAAAATTCAGATGCAGATGCAAAATCTGAATAATCAAATAAATCAATGTTACTCAAATAATAATAATAATTTCAAGCAAAATCATCAATAGCTAATTAAACAAATTTTAAAAGTAGATTTTTTTAATTTTTAAGTCGTGTTAATAATGAGACTTTTAAGAAATCTGAAATTTACAGGAAAATTTAACAACTAAGGTAAATAAATAAAATTAGAAAGCTAAAACTTATCTTGAATTTAAAAATATTTAAATATTAAAAAACTTAAATAATTGTAATAACTAAATGTATAGACTGACTAAAAATATAAAGCCATTATCAATCCAATCTCATATTTTATTTAAAGATAAAATCTCAAATAAAGTTATTTATCAACTGTATCTGTAAATTTAATAATATTCCTATAAAATAAATAGTTTATCAACCTAAGCGCCCGTGCTAACAACAATGTATTTATTTTTATAATACAAATAAAACACATATCTCTTCTTCGAATTCGATAGTTTAGCTTGAAAAATTGAATTTTTTTCTACTTTTTCTAAATTAAAGCTTTTTTTATAAGAAATATAAGTTACATATTAAGCAAGAGAAGAGAAAAAGGAAATATTTTATTTGAATAAAAGGTTTTTTATATTTTATTTAGATAACTAAATTCACATCGTTATTTTATGTTATTGGAAATTTTAACCTGCCATTTGATTAGTTTGTTATTTTAATGCCAAAACATAATAAATAATTTTTTAACAAATAATTTTTTAATCTTAATCAAGAAATAAACTTTTAAAATATCAAGTGATGATTATTTAAATTTTTAAACATTCGATAATGACTAAGATATATTAATATCTCAATTTTAAAAAAGAAAACCATTTAAATATTAAATTTGCTAAATTTTAAGTCAAAATTTTGAAAGAATTCTTTTAAAATTTTAAAATTAATAATAAATATGAATAATAATAAAGAAAAACTTGGGTCAGTTTATTTTAATAATAATGATACTGAATTAAGTGAATTAGCAGAAGATTTGAATAGTATGAAAATTGACTTGCAAAAAGAAGCAATGAAACAAATTATAGCAAGCATGACTATAGGAAAAGATGTTAGTCCTTTATTTCCTCAAGTTGTAATATGTATGAGAACTCAGAACATCGAATTGAAGAAACTCATTTATTTATATATTATTAATTACGCAAGGGCAAAACCAGATCTAACAATTTTAGCAGTCAACGCATTTCATCAGGATGCTACGGATAAAAATTCTCCTTTAATAAGAGCTTTGGCAGTCAGAACTATGGGATGTATTAGGGTAAATACAATAGTTTCTTATCTTAGTGAAACATTAAAAATATCATTAAAAGGTAAATAAATTGATTTCAATTTTAATTATATACAATTGGAACTTAAATTTAAGAAATTTTAGAAATGATATTTACAAAATCATTATATTAATAATTATTCATAGATGAAGATGCCTACGTAAGAAAGACTGCTTGTTTTTGCGTAGCAAAATTATTCAATACTTGTCCTTCTCTAGTTAAAGAAAATGGTTTTATCGAAACATTAGAGGAATTACTAGCAGATGGAAATGCTGTGGTAGTTTCGTCTGCATTGATATCCCTCATGGAAATTTCTATTTTATCTGGTGAAGGTCCATTTAAAATAAGATCAAAAATGCTCAAAAGAATTCTACTTGCTTTAAATGAAACAAATGAATGGGGAGTAGTTTATATTTTGGATGCTTTAACTTATTATAAGCCTAAAAAAGTCGATGTTGCTGAAAAAGTCATTGAAGCGATTATTCCAAAATTAACTCATTCGAATCCTGCAGTAATTATTTCAGCTGTGAAAATTATACTTAATTTAATTGATTATTTGGAGAATAATTCAAAAAATTCTGAATTGATAAAAGGATATTATAAAAAGTTGAGTAATTCAATTATAACTATTGTAAAATCAATTCCGGAAATTCAGTATTCTTTATTAAGGTGAATTTCATATATTTTAATTTCAATTTAAATATTTATTAATAAACTTTTTTCAAGAAACAATTTTACATTTTAGGTCCATCCACATTATTATACAGAAAAAGCCAAATTTATTAGAGAAAGATTTTAGATATTTCTTTATAGAATATAATGATCCTATATTTGTTAAATTAGAAAAAATAGATATTTTATATAAATTAACCGATGAAAAGAATTTCGAATTTATCATAACAGAACTAAGATCATATGCAATAACAGAATTTGAACAAGAAATTGTAATAAAGGCGTTTAAATATATGGGTGCAATTACATATAAATTTTCTAAAGCTTGTGAATTAGGAGTGAAATGCTTATTTGATATATTTAATCACGGTGAATCATTTATAGTAAATCAAGCCATAATTTTAATGAGAGATTTATTGAGAAAGTATAGGAATTCTAAATCTTTTGAATTACTAAAGATCATAAATATTGAATTTACAAAAAAAATAAATTTACCCGAATCAAAATCTGCTCTATTATTCATTTTAGGTGAATTCGCGGATAAAATAAAGCAAAGCGTTGAAATTCTTAATTGGTTTTCTGGGAACTTTCCGCAAGAAAATGAAAAAGTGAAAGCTCAAATTTTGAATGCAGCAATTAAAAACTTCGTGTTAAAGCCAAATGAAAGTGAAGAATTAACAAAATATGTCTTGGAAAAAGCTGGAGAAGAATGTGAAAATCCTGATATAAGAGATAGAGCTTATATTTATTGGAGACTCCTAGAAAATGATCCTGACTCCGCGAAAGAAATGTTATTAGGAGCGAAACCAGACTTTTTATATAAAGATGAAGAGATGTTTGATAAATCATTATTGGATGATCTTGTTGAAAATTTAACAAATATATCTTGCTTATATCAGAAAAAATCATCCGAAATGCTTGCTTCAGAAGATTTGATAATTGAAAACCAGAACAATGAAACTGAAATAGAAGTTGATGAAGAAAATAAAGAAGAAAAAACCAAACAAAACAGTGATAAATTAGAAAACATAAAAGAAAGTGGAAAAAGAAAAAAAAAGAATAAAATAATAGAGACAAAAATTAATACAAATGATTTTGATTTACTGGGCTTAGGTGAATCGAGCAATACATTTGTAACAACTAATTCCAATCCAAATATTTTAAATCTTGATATTATGGATATTTTTGGAGTCGGAAATAGCATTAATTCGAATAACATAAATAATATTAACAATAGTTCTAAAATAAAAACAACAAGCAATATTCTAAATCAAGATGCCTTAGGAGCAACAAATAATATAATCAATAATTCTACAAATAAGCAAAAAATAGAAGACTCTTCCTTTGCTCATTCTATTAGTAATTTTTCTTCAAATAATAATAATATAAATGATGTTTTTTCGGATATACAGTTTTTAGAGGATGATGAGAATTCTGAAAATAATATTTTTTCTAATAAAAATGGTGTTTCACAACCAAAGCCTTATAAAGCATTGGACAAAGAACAGCGAGGTAAGAATGGAATTTATGGTTTATTTGTTTCTGGTCTATTTCACAGGGAAAATCAGAGTTTATTTTTGGGATTGCATTTGAAAAATTTTTTCCATTTAGGTATGAACGAGTTTTCTTTTGTTTTAAGAAAAAATATATTTGGCCTCAACATTTCAGATGAAAATCAAAAGTCAATTCAAGAATTTTATTTAAATTCTGAAAACAATAAAAATTTAATTTTAAAGTTAAATATCGATCCATATAATATGTTGACTTTTAATACAAACGAACAATATAAAAGTATCACAAATCCCATGATGATAGACTTGTTTATCAAGAATAATTTGGAAGATTTCTCTCTTAAATTTCCAATTTATCTAAATTGTTTAAATTCTGAGAATGGAAAAATGACAAATCAAAACTTTATGGAGTACTTCAAGAAGTATTCTGAAAATAAATTTCCAGTTAATTATTCAGATGATCTAAAAAGCGAAATTTTAAAGGAAGAGACTTTAGCTAAAACTCTTGAAAAAAATAATGTTTTTATGATTGCAAAAAATAACAAATTGGATCCACCAGTATTTTTTTATTCAGGCTTAGTTCAAAATAATATTCCTTATATACTTGAAATCTCTTTTAATAAAAGTAAATTAAAAATAATTCAAATAATCACTTATTTATTCAATAATAAATTTTGTAGGTCCACACAAGGGAATACTTGTAAAAATAATTTCAGGAACTCAGTGGGTCATACCATTACTTAAAGATACATTAGATATAATTTTCCAAAGATGACAATATTTTATCCAATTAAAAATTTTATACTTAAAATTATAATTAAAATGAATACATATTAATGCAAGCTACTGATAATTAGTTCTATTTTAATAGATTTTTATCTATTTTAAATTAAATTTTATTATTAAAATCTGCTCACTTACATTATTATATTTTTTTGAAATTTTTAAAAATTTATTTAATAAATTCATATATTAGAAACTCCACTTAAAGCCTCATTCCTTCTTTCTTTAAATTTTTGTATTAATTCTGCTAAAGGAGCTAATTCCTTTTGATCAACCAAATTAAATCGATCAATAAAGAAAATAAAATGTTTGAAGCAGGTATTTAAATGATATTGACACCCCAACATTACAATATGAGGAAAATGAGTATAGTATATATGAGCGTATACTCTAAAAAGTCTCTTAAATATAACCTTGATTATTTGCAGGAAATTTCTTGGAAAATTTACACCTAACATTTAAATGTTCAAAATAAATAACAAATGAAATAAAATTATAAGATACCAACAACCGATGGGAAGATAGTCTCATTATTCAACTGGTTTTCAACCCAAGTCATCAAATATTCAATATATTCACTGGCAGATACCTTCAAAGGTGTTCTTACGTTTGTTCCATCAGCCCAAAGATATTCGTATTTTGGTCCTGCTGACATTACAGGGCATGATTCAGCAGTGCAAAATTCGACTAACATTCCATACAAGAGATTAACTTTAAATTAATACATTTATTTTCAGTTCAAAAAAAAGGAATTATATATTAAATTTTATTACTGTCATTATAAAATTCAATTGTGTTAACTGCCAACCATTCATTTAAATCTTCTCCTTCTGGTAATTCGACTGCTATCTCTAAATTTCCACTTCCTAATGTCATCTTTGCTATTTGTTTCAATCCATAACCTAAATCACAATAAAATTTTAAAAATATTTCCCAAAAATTATTTTGAAATTAAGATAATCAAATGTATTTGTTTATATTTATAATATAATTTTTTCTCTTGAATTTAAATCATTGTTAGTAAAATTTTTAAATATTTGTAAAAATACCTTTGGAGTTTTTTTCAATTTTCTTTTTGGGCTTAAAGCCGGGATAATCCATTATTTTTAATTTATATAATTTAACAAATAAATTACTGATAAGAGATATTTTGATTGAAATATTTCTAAAAATTACTCTCTTGAGTAATTTAATTATTAATGAGTAATTTATATTATCAAATATTCTCTTCATTAAGTTTTATAAATATGTATGACTCTCTTTACATCTAAAAAAGAATAAATATAGAAATTTATTAATATTATATATAAGATATTCTAAACTTTTGGGGATTGGGGATTGGGGAT
>Ga0194116_10005802_pt1 | contig 13451 bp, 6 predicted proteins | sample TA2MahsurfametaG_4_FD_148617 | JGI IMG/M metagenome (GOLD analysis project Ga0194116, IMG submission 148617) | Freshwater microbial communities from Lake Tanganyika, Tanzania - TA2015008 Mahale S9 surface | ecosystem: Environmental > Aquatic > Freshwater > Lake | place: Tanzania: Lake Tanganyika... | reverse complement strand
TCCCCAATCCCCAATCCCCAATCCCCAATCCCCTATTAATTAATATATAAAAAATACTTATTTCAATTATTCGAAAAAATCTTTATGAATTAATAAAAGATAAATTATTTAATAATTAAGAAAATTTTTATTCAATTAACCACATCATTAAATAAGTTTTAAAAAAAATAATTAAAAAATAATAAAAGGAATAAAATGTTAAATAATTTTTCTGAAGATTTATTTATCAAAAAAGAAGAAAGAAAAGAATGCCGAGAGTTTCTTAACGAAATTTTTATGAGCTTTGGTTTGGAAAAATTCCGAATAATAGAGAAAAGAATTTACTACATCACAAAAAACCTACAATTTTTTAAAGAATTTTATTTTTTAATTGAGCAAGCTCTTAATTACAAACAAGAAAATTTGATTCCCAAAATACAAGAAAAAATTCAAAATTCAAAATGGGCTAATCATGATTTAATGCGTTATTTTAAACCGAGCTCTCATTTGCAAGTTGGCCATAAACTCGAAAGCATTCCAGATATAGAGAAAATAAATGGAGAAAAAGAAATACGCCAATATAATTTAGAAGAAGGAAAAGTTTGTCTTATTTACATTTGGTCATATTTTAAACCTTTTTGTAAAAATCAGCTTAGTGAGTTAAATAAATTATACGAAAACAATTGGGAAGGTAATGTGAAATTTCTTACTCTTAATTTGGATAGTAATAGAGATAACGCTATGAAATTTCTTAAGCAATTAAATTTGCAAAAAATGGAACATTTTTATATTGATATTAAAAAGCATCCAGATCATCCAATTTATAAAATAGGGGAATTGTATGGATTCTCAACTTGTATTCTTGTGAATAATGATAATATAATTGATTCTTGTGGACATATTTATGAAATAGAATTAAAAAATAGAATAACCCTCATGTTGGAAAGAAATTTACTAAATTCAGGAACAATGATTGTACAAAATAATATTGATAAAAATGAAAAGATTCTTTTAAAGAAAATTATTAAAAATTTTGAATCCTTCACTCTTTGTCAAAATGCTATTTTAGGAAACATAGTGAATTCTTGGGGAAATAATGATTTAATAGAAAATCAATATTTCCAAGCTTCAAATAATAGTTTGATTAACAACACTTGTTTAAATTCATTTAATGATTTGAATAATTCTGCTTCAGACGGAAATATTAATATTGTTGAAAAAATCTATAAAACACAAAGAACTGGTAACTCTTTTACAAATGGATATACAAGAAATAATGAAAATTATAATAATGATGCTCCATTTACCTGCGATATTAAATCTTATAAGAGGAGGCTCTCAAAAACACTTTCTCAAGATATAATTATTACAGCCCAGCATCTCTGTGAGGCTAAAATAACACTAAATAAGATTTTTTTAACTGGAAATTTAGAAAAAAATTCAATTAGTATTTATTCAGGAGAAGTAGAATATCAATGTCATAATAATGATGAAGGCGAAATCCTTAAATTATTTAATGGGATAGAAAACATAAGCAATGTTAAGTTTAAAAAAAATATTATTGAAACAGTGGAATTCTTTTATGGTGAAAATTGTAGTTGTTGCAATGCTTATTTGTATGATAAAGTAAATAATGAAATTTCTTATGCTCAATATTATTGTCCAATTTGTGATATTTATTTCTGCAAAGATTGTGGAAATGAGCTTACAAATATAAATTCAAATAAGAAATTACATACGCACTTTTTATATTTTTTGAATAATAACACTCGTTATCATATGAAATATATTTTAAAACATAATTTAGAAAACCCATCTGAAATGGAATTTAAATACTTTTTAGAAAACAAAAATTTTGATTATGTTGTTAAGGATTTAAAACAGCATCATCATATTAAATGTGATGGATGTTTTAGTTATCCAATAAAAACCTATAGGTGGAAATGCTGTAATTGTGAATATAAGAATGTTTGCGAAATATGTATGGGAATTATTGAGAGAAATTATGAACCTTTTGCAAGTGAAATTTTAAACAATTTGGAGTTAGGTGGATGTGATGCATTGACACATGTGTTTATGAAAATTATTTTCGAAGCACCATTATATAAATGAATATTTTAAAATAATTTATAAAATTTATAATTTCTATTTAATTTAAATATTTCAAATTAAATTGATTATTTAATATATTTAGAGTTTTGAAAAATCATTTTATCTATTTAGTTTTGAAAATTAAATTTATTTAAATATAAAAAGTCAATAATCGATAAGTAAAAAAAGTATTTTGAAATTTCAAATTCCAACAATTTCGTTTGTATTATAATTATCAAATGTAAATTTTCCAAATTTCCCTTCTTTAAAACACAAGTATATAAAATCATGAATATTACTAGTATTCTGAATTCTAAATTTTTCACCGACCAAACTAACAAGTTCATGTATCGAATCGGTGGGATTTTCAAGTCTTAATGCTTTAACATAATTATATTCCTTATTCTTATTCATAAACCATAAAAGGTAATCACATATCATTTCTTTACCTGCTATTTTTTCTTTTATATTTCCACAAACAGAAAGTTTTATTCCTTGTTCATTTGATTTAATCTGTGGAGGCATGATTCCTGGAGTATCAATGATATATATTACTGGATTTAAATTGATTTTAAAAGAATCCATATTCCGAGTTGTAGCAGCAGTTTTACCTGTTTGTGCGTATTTAACTGTTTGTTCTGATAAGTCTTTCAAATCTCTACTCATAGTTCTGAATGCATTTATAATTGTGGATTTTCCTACATTTGGAATGCCTCCAATCATACACCAAGTTCCAACAGTTTTAAATTTTGGATTATTTTCTCGAATAATAATGTCCATTATTTTTTCAATATTTTGAGATGTTTTTGCAGAAGCAAACATATATTTTATATTTCTTTGTTTAGTATAATTTTCAACAATTTTTTTCGTGAGATTCTGATTACAAATATCATATTTATTAAAAATTATTATTCGTTTTATATGTGATGGAATAATTTTATCCAATTCATCATTGCCTGAAGTTAAAGGAATTCTTGAATCTCTAATTTCAAGAAAAATATCTGTTTTTTTTAATTGTTCTGGTAAATTTCTATATGTTTTAACCATATGTCCTGGAAACCAGTTTATTTTAAATGATTTTGGAAAGGAGAATGTATTTCTGGCTACAAAGTTTAAATCTGTTTTCATTAAAAAAGTCAATGATTATTATCATATTATTAAAGTTAAAATTAAAATAATATGAAAAAAATTTTTAATTTTGATTAATATTTGAGTAACATTCTTAATAATATAGATACTTGAAATTAATAATATTTCAAAAATATAATTAATTGAATATATATCTGATATTAAAAATAAATAAACCTTAAATGGGAAAGGCATTTTCTAAATTCTGCTGTTGCGAAGAAGGAGAAAAAATAATTAAAGTATCTAAGAAAAACTTAGTAGAGAGAAACATATATACATTAAGGGAACTGTCTGAAGAAGACATTCCAGAAACAGAATATGATAATGATAACTTGAATAATACAGTACAAACTCTACGGGAAATAAAAATTAATAAATCTATAATAATTTGTAGAAAAAACGGCCTTCCATCAGAAGAATATGTAATTTTAGATGAGTTAGGAGAAGGATCATTTGGAATCGTGGTCAAAGTAGCACATAGAATAACTCACAATATTAGAGCTTTGAAAATAATAAACAAAAGAAATATCGAAAAAAATTTAGCAAAATCAAAATTATATGAAGAAATAAAAATTTTAAAAGACATTGATCACCCAAATATTATAAAAATTTTTGAATTTTTTGAAGATGAACAAAATTTTTATATTGTCACGGAATTTTGTCAAGAAGGAGATCTTGCCATACAACTCGATAAAATGAAATATTTTAATGAAGGTTTTGTTAAAATATTAATGTTTCAAATATTTTCTGCAGTTTTATATTTGCATTCTCAAAATATTATACATGGTGACCTAAAATTAGAAAATATTTTGATAGAAAATTTATCTCTAAAATCTAAAGGTTTTCCTTGTAAAGTCAAAGAAAATTTAGAAAAAACGAAAAATGGATCAAACTTTTCTGTAAAGAATTTAGGAAAAAATCTTAGTGCCAAAAATTCTAATTTTATTAATGATAAAGAATGTTTATATGGAAAATTATCTAAGAAAAACACAGAAAATGGAAATATAAAAAATGAAAAAATAGTTTTATTTGGTTTCAGTAAAACATATACAATCGATCAAGAAATCTTATATGAAAATAGTAAATTCAATCAAACACATAATTTTGATAATTTATCTTTAAATGATGTAGATTTAAAATCCAAACAAAATACATTCCAAGATAAATATAACAATGAAGAAGAAGAAATTTTAATAAATAAAGTATCAATTAATGATATATTTTTAGAAAAAATAAATCCTGATTCAATTGTAACCAATGTTAAGATCCAAAATGATTCTTTAAATCTCTGTAAATTTAAAAAGAATATAGATGGTTTATTTCTAAACAAAAAAACAAGCCTTGATAATTTAATTCAAAGAAAAATTTTATTTCAGAAATTTAATAAAGAAAAAGTTGCGAAGACTTTATCATCAAAATTTGATTTTAATTTTTTTTTTAAAAATATTCCTATAGGAAAAAAGGAAAAATTCAATATATCAGAAGAAAAAAAATTAACTGAAAAATCTATGTCAAACACTGAAAGAAGTTTAAATAATTTTGATAAAAAAGTAATAGAAATAAATAAAAATGGACTTGAATATATTCCAGTACTTTCAAATAATAATAAAAACGTAAATACAAGCGGGAATATATTTACAGATGAAGACAAAATTAATGATGAAAAAAATAACAAAGAATTTACTTTGAAAATGCCTATAAATAATCTCATACCTAATGGAGCATTGATAAACCATTCTAATAAAAGACAAAATATAAATGATGTTTACAAAAAACTAAAAATTCCTAATTTAAATCTCAAATCTTTAAATAAATTAGATAATGGATTTCTGAATGATGAAATATTAAATGAAAATAATCCTAATAATAAAAGTACTAGTTATAATTTTGTAAATAATAATATAATTAGTAACCTCAGAAAAACAGATACAATTGAAGAACTTGAAAAACAGCTAAGATATAACAAAAATATTTCTGAGGAAAGAAATAATAATACAAGAAGCAGAAGATCTTTAAATCATAGCAACCATTTAAATTTATCAAATAGCCATCAATTTGAAACAATCAACAGTGATTCAAACACAATGTCCATAAGTATGGAACAAAATCTAAGTGCTTTTAATCGTATTAATCAAAGTGTAAATCAGCTTGAAAAAAGTATTGATAATAATAACCAGAATAATAATATGGTTTCTGAAAAGACTTTAAATTCAGTATCATTAAATAATTTTGATAATTTTTCAAATATCGATATAAAGTTAATTGATTTTGGTTGTTCAAAAATTTTTAAAAAGGGTTATAAAAATTTTAAAGATACAATTGGATCATTGTTTTATGTAGCACCAGAAGTAATAAAAAACAATTATAACGAAAAATGTGATTTATGGAGTTGTGGTGTAATTATGTATTATCTATTAGTAGGATTTCCACCATTTTTTGCAATGACAGATAATGAAGTTTATGAACAGATTCTATCAGCTGATTACTCTTTTGACTTTGAAGAATTTGCAAACATTTCTAATTCAGGAAAAGATTTGATTAAAAAATTATTAGAATTAAGTCCAACTAAGAGACTATCAGCAAAAGACGCTTTGGAACATGATTTTTTCAATGATATGAGTACCTTCAGGCTTAATGAATACAATTTGGATTATTCTGTTTTACAAAATTTGAAAAAAAATAAAATAGAACAAAAATTCCAAAAAGCAGTAGTAAGCTATCTCGTTTATAATTTTGCAAAAAAGGATGAAATTGTTAATTTAAAAAAAATATTCCAAAATATTGATTTTAATAAAGATGGCAGAATATCTAAGGAGGAATTAATTTTTGCAATGAAAAAATTCAATAATTTAGATATTTCAGAGAAAGAATTAGAAGAGATTTTAGAAATTATAGACTCCGATAAAAGTGGATATCTTGAGTATGAAGAATTCATAACTGCTACAATAAATAAAAAATCTTTACTTACAGAAGAAAATTTAAAAGCAGCATTTGATTTATTTGATCAAGATAAAAATGGAACTATTTCTTCAGATGAAATCAAAAATATTTTAATTGGGAGAAGAAAAAATATTCCAGATAAACTAGTGAAAGATTTAATTAACCAAATTAATATTTCTGGTTCTGATGAAAAAACCCAAATTAAGAAAAAAAATGATTTTGAAGAAATCAATTTCGAACAATTTAAAAAAATTATACATGAGGTTATTAACGAAGAATAATTATTATTTCTCAAATAATTATTTTAATGAACTTTTTCTCAAATATTTTACTTTGAAATCTGTTGAAGATTGGAAGATTTTCTGCCCTAGATAAGATCCCAAAATAATAAATTATTCGTAACTGAAAATTAATATTGATAATAGTAATTACAGTTTAAGTAAATAAAACAAATATTCTCGATATTTATTTTATTAAATTTTTAATTTTTATTTTAAGTTTAGAGAGAAAAATTCATATCATTATTAGTAGAACAATTGATTTTATTTAAGATATTTAATTACAAAAATTATAATTGATTTGAAAAATTTACTAAAGATATTGAATCATTTTTTTTTAAAACAAATATTTCGAAATAATTATCCTACAAGAAATTAATTATCTAAATTAATAAACAAGAATAAAATAAAATTTTAAAGAATTAAGTTTAATATTTTTAAATATTTTCACCTATCTCAAAATTCTAGAGTGTTGCTTTATTTGAAATTTATTTTGGGATTTACATCAAAATTAAAATTAAATTGCTTAGATGCTTATAGATAAGCAAATTAAGTTTAATAATTAATTAAAAAAGGTTTTTCTGCTTTCAATACATATATAATTACTTTAATGAAAATATTATTTTTAGTTGAAAATGTTGTATTTAAAAATCAAATTAAAAAAAACAAATTTTTTAAAAATGTAGTATTCTTTTTAAATAAAATTTTACTATTTAAAATTTTTAATTAAATACTTTTATTCTTTTGAAGATAGTTTATCAAAATAATTTGAAACCAAAAATATCTTAAAATAATACAAGAATTTTGTTAAAATTAAAACTAGATTTAAGCTAAATATGTTCTTTTTGCAAGTGTCTTCAAAAATATATATCAGTTAATAATAAAAATTCTATTTTTTATTGTTTTAATATAACTCAAAATATTTAAATAATGGATTGATATCTATAAATAACAAAATTTTGAAAAACTATTTTTAGGAGGTTTTTTAAAAAAAAATTAAAAATTCTTAAGACTAAGTAATTCTTGTAATCCATTTATCCAATTCTTAAAGTCATCATATTCTATAAACATCATTTCGATTCTCGTATCATCAGAGAGTAAGTTAAGATAAATTATAAAATTATTATTATTTAATAATTCTCTTCTAAATTCTTTTGAATACAATCGATTATCAAATTTTATTTCTTCTTCTTTGCAATTTTTGTAATATAAATTAACTAAAAAATGAGTGTTTTTAGTTATATAATCGTCCATATTTTCTATGGAATCAAAATTATTTAAAAATTTTCTATATAACTGTTTTATAAATACTAGGTTTTTAGTATATTGAGGTACTTTATAAGAAGTTAAACTTGCTAAATATACATCTGAAATTTTTTTATCTGAAATATTATCCTCTTTGGAGAAGTTAATTTTATTTCTTTTTGAATCAAAATTACAAAAATATTTTTTGAATCCATAATCTAGAGGATTGAATTCAGAACTATAAAAAATATTAGAGTTTATTTTTTTAGCGAATTTAGAACCAAAGTAATTGTTTCGCTTGTATATTACACATCCCTGTTCTAAGTGAAAAATTTTTGCATTAAAAGTTGAAAATTCTAAAACAGGATTTATTAAAATTTCTGGGCCATTATTATTCTTCTTTGAGTTTGGAAAATTAGAATTTGTATCTTTATTAATTATTTTATTGTAATTATTCATAATTAAATCATCATTCCCAAATTTAAAGAAATTCTCATTAAAATTAATGTATCCACTATCGTTTATGAAACTCGAAATATTATTACCATTTATTTCTTCATTTTGTCGATAACTAAATGAATCATTGTAAATATTAAATCTATTTGTATTAGCATTGTTGTTTTTATTGTTATTTCTAAAATGTTTAATTAAATTTTCAGTGTAGTTTATTTTATTTTTCTCACTCTGAATAGTTGAATCGTTAATATTTGAATTTGTATTTTGAGTTGTTGTTTGATAATTATAATTTAAACTCAATAAATCAATCTTTCTTATATCATCATTGTTTATTTTTTTCATTTTTCTTTTATCATTCTTATTATTGTTGAAATTTGTTTCACTGCGAGGTATATCAATTTGATTATTTTTATGTAAAATGTTTCGATTTTCATTTTTATGATAATTTTTGATGTTAGAAATTTCGTATTTTGAAGTATTAGAGAACTTTTTAGTTGAATTATCCAGAATATTTATATTTAGATTTGAAATGAAATCAATATTGTTTTGATTGAAATTTTTATTTGAAAAATTATCCATATAATGTGAACCTGCTGTAGTATTTATGATACTATTATTATTTTTATTCATAGTATTGAAGGATAAATTTTTAATATCATTCGAATTATTTTTAATTAAATTTCTGCTAAAAGATTTTGGGATATCTGGTGATTTAGTAATTTTTATCTTTTCATTTTCAACCCTTTCATCATATAGTTTTTTATTTGAATTATTTTTATTTCCATAAAATATCTTTTTTGTCTCTTCCACTAAATTTTTAGTTATAATATTAGTATTTTTTGTATATCTACTGTTATTGTTAAGAGAAATACTATCAGATGAAACATTGTTTCTTTGAGAATAATGTATATTGCTGAGTTCTATTGGTTTATCAATTAAATCATTATTATAGTTAATATTTAAATCTTTTAAAGAATATAATGAAAGATTTCTTTTATGTTTTGGATTTGATTCCTCCTCTCTTGATTTTTTATTATATTTATCATTTGAAATTCCTTCTTTATTTTTATTACATTGTTTGTTATTATTTAAATAAGCGGCTCCGGTAGATGAATTACTTTGCGAGTATTCAATAGAATTATTAAAAATTTTATTATTATAATTTTCATTTTTAAATTCATTAAAGTTATTTTTTTTATTAAAACTACAATATATTTCATTTTTATTTGGATATGATTCTTTATAATAATTTTTTTTATAAGTATTTTTATCAAGATCTTCTTTAATGTTAAAATTTTTTTCATTTTCTTCATCTTCATTACTTTTTGTAATTAAATATCTGGATTTGTCTTTGTCATTTCTTAATGATATATCATTTTTGGATACTAAATTAATATTGGAAGGATTTCTATTGGTTCTTAAGCAAGTATTTGGAATATTGTCCAATTTGTTATCCATTAAATTTTTTGAAAAATGAAAATTTAAATTTATATTTTTATTATCATGATCTTTTTCGGAAGAAATGTTTTGATAATATTTTTGATTCTGAGGATTATAAAATTTTGTATCAATGTTGCTAATATAAGGTTTTCTATTATCTTTATTCGGCTTAAAATTGTTGATATTTCTCCTATTACTCATATTCTCAAAATATGAGCATTTTTTTTCATCTTGAATAAATTTTTTTGTTTGACTTCTTCTTAATAAATTAATTTCGCTTCCTTTTTTAAATGATTCATTTTCATTTCTTGATTTTTCTCTATATGTTTTATATTTTTCTTCAAATCTTTTATCATTAAGTCTTAATTGTAATTCAGGGTCTATATATTCGTTACTAATTTCATTTTCTTTGCTTCTCATAGAAGAATTAACTTTTCGATTAATACTATCTGAATAAATTTTACGTTTTTCGAATTTATTATTTGAATTATTTTCTAAATTTTTTTCATTCCTATCTATTGTTTTAAAATTTTCATTTTTAAGTCTTCTTATTTTCAAATTTTTTGTTGTAGAATTGTAATTTTCAAGATATTTCAAATTATTGTCTGATGAATCGTTTCTAATTTTTTTAGAAGAAAAACTTGATTTATTGTTTCTTGGAATTGAATTTTCTTTTTTATTACCAAATCTTTTTTCAAATATATAATGTTTTTTCAAATCCTTTAGAGGCGAATTACTATTCATTCCACTAGAGTCAAATGAAATATTTGTATTTTTTTTATTAGTATTTTCTGCAGGATATTTGTTTTTTGTGTAGATACAATTATTAACTCTAAATTCATCTTTTGAGCTTTCTATTTCATCATTTTTACTATCGCTCCTAACTTTGCTTTTGTTTGATTTACTTCTTGTCCTTTTCATCCTAATTCCATTTGTATTATTATTTTTAAAATCATTAATATTTCCTCTATCTTTATAATTTTTGTTAAATGAATTATTATTCGTGTTTATTTCTGAATAATTGTTTAATTGATCTTTTTCAAAATTCTGAAATTTATAAAAACTTAAATTATCTTTATTTTTTCCTTTTCCAATATCATCTAAAGAAGTGGTGTGCATTTCATTATTTTTATTATTATAGTAATTATTGCCCCTATTACCCAAATTATTTGTTTTTTTTCTTTTAAACTTATTATAAGATGTAAAAGAATTAAGTTCATTATTATAAGATTCTTGCTTTATTTTATGATTAAAATTTTTAGATTTTAAATCTTCCTCAATATTTGAATTTATTTCATTTTCAGAATAATCTTGATTTCTTATTGAACTATCTTTTTTTACTTCATAATTATCATTTAATTTATTAATAATATTTTCATTATTTAATGTTTTGTCCTTCTTTCGCAAATTTGAACTTTGAATTGAAAAATTTTCATTATTTCTTTGAATACTGATTGTATAATTTTTTTTTTCATTTATTTCCCTTAATTTATTATTTTTACTTACTAATTTTAAACCTAATTTTGTATTTTCTTTTTCTATATCCGTGATTTGAATATTAAAATCTTTTTCTAAAGATTGTTTTTCAAGTTCAAATTTTTCAATTTGATTTTTTAATCGATTTTCAATTTCTTTCATTTCGTTGATTTCTCCTTCAAAAATTTTTATATGATTTTTATTTTCATTCAATTCATTTTTTTTGAGACTAACACTTTTATTGATATCATTTAATTTTGATTCAGATTTTCTTATATAAAAATTCATTGTTTTAATTTTATCATACTTCGCTTCAATTCTTTTTTCAATAAACAATAGTTTATCCATAAAAAACTTTTTATTTTGTGGGTATTCTTTAAAAATAAAATTTTCCCTTAATTTGATATTTATATTCACATAATTCAATTTTATTAATAAATTTATTATTCTTTCTATTTTCTCATATTTGATATTAGTTATTAAAATTAAATCTTTAATAATCAAATCCATTAAAAAATTCTCATCAATTCCAATATTATTTATATTACTGTTATTCCAATTATTAACGTTATCATTATGTTGAATACTGTTATATTTATCTTTTGAATCGTTTGTTAAATTCTTATTAAAATTTATTTTCTTGAAATTTGAGTAATTATATTTTTTAGAAAGAGGAGATTTATTTATTTCTCTTTCGAGATTATTTGCGGAAATAGAATTATTGGATTCATTGCAACTAGAATGAGTTTTTAAAGAAGATGTTTGTGAAAATCTTGTAAATTTGACTAATTCTATAATTTTAGAAAATTTGGCTTTTAAATAATCTTGAGATAATTTATTATATTGGTCTAGTTTTCCGTTTGTTAATTTTTCTAGTAACAAAAGAGGGAATTTGTTTAAATCAAGTAAAATATATTCATAACATTTAATGCTTTCTAATTCTATTTTTTCCCATGTTTCTAATTTTTCGTATCCTAAATTAAATTTACTTTGTTCATTATTATCAGCGTTTAAATTTTCTTGATTTTTGCTCTCAACTGTATTTTTATGTGATTCGTTGAGTATTAAATTATTATTAAAATTATCGAAATTTCTATTAAAATGTTTAAGTTTTGTGTAAACGAATTTTTTCTTTTTTTTATTAGAAGAATTTATACTATAATTGGAATCTAGACTATCATTATTCTTTTGAGGAGATATAGTTTTTATATCAATATTATTTTTAAATTTATTAATGAAAGTTTCATCAGTTTTGATATATTCGTTAACTATTTTATTTGGGTTTATATTATCAGGACTTTCATAATTTGTGATTTTATTCACACTTTTACGGATATCTTCAGTTACAACTATTTGATTTAATAAATGATTTAAAGTCTCAAATTTTGATGTATGATTTATAAGCATATTTTGCTGAATTTTATATTCTTCTTCCAAAAGTTGAATATTTTGATGATATTGATCTGATTTAGCTTTCAGACAAGCAATCATTGAACTAATACATTTTTGTTTTTCTTTTGATTTTGATATTTCCTAAGATTTATAAATAAAATTAATTCAGTTGATTTTAAATTTTAAGTATCTTAAAATACTTTTTCATTTTCTTGTTTTCTGTTTACTATATCAGTTTCATAAATTTTATTTTGATTTTCTAATTTATTCTTCAATTCCTCAAACTCCTGATAAATTGAAGATGTTTTTTTTTTATGATTTTCCAAAGCATATATATTGCTGTTAATTTTATTTTGTAAATTTTCAATTTTGTTGTTTTTGGAGTTTTCCAAATTCTCCAATTTATTACAATTATTTTCTAATTTTCCTTCTAATTTCAAAATTTTGCTTCTATTTTTTTAATAAAAATTTATATAATTAACTTTACAGTAATAATGATTCTATGCATTTCTCATTATCTAAATCGCTACTAGCTTTGATTTTATCGTACTCTATAAAATTAAAAAATAAATACTAGATTCTTCTCTAAATCTTTTTTGATAATCTTCCATATTAATTAATTGTTGATGAATTATATTAGTATTATTCTTTCTTTTATTCAAATTTTCTTCCTCACTATAAGTCAAATCATCTGAATTTGTTTTTATAATACTCTGATCATATTGTTTACATATTTTCATCTTAAATAATTTATACTTTTAAATTTTAAAAAATTTTATTTTAAAAAGTTTTCAAAATAAAAAATAAACGAATTAATTGTTATTTGATAGAAATTGATAAAAAATTTTAATAAAATATGATCTTTTAAAATTCAAGCATTTATTTTTAAATTGCAAATAAATATCTATTTTATATTTTATTTATTTCTTGGGGATTGGGGATTGGGGATTGGGGATTGTGGATTGGGGATTGGGCCCAATCCCCAATCCCCAATCCCCAATTCCCAATCCCCAAACCCCAAAAATT
>Ga0194116_10005797_pt1 | contig 13456 bp, 9 predicted proteins | sample TA2MahsurfametaG_4_FD_148617 | JGI IMG/M metagenome (GOLD analysis project Ga0194116, IMG submission 148617) | Freshwater microbial communities from Lake Tanganyika, Tanzania - TA2015008 Mahale S9 surface | ecosystem: Environmental > Aquatic > Freshwater > Lake | place: Tanzania: Lake Tanganyika... | reverse complement strand
AATCCCCAAACAAAATAATTTTGGATTGTTATTATTTTAATCGCATTAATTTGGTTATGAATGCAAATAAAAATTAATTAAGAAAAAATGAATTAATTAAATAATTTAATTGAATAAATGTGATAAATAATATCAATAAATAATTTTAAGATTAAATTTAATAACTTTATAAAAATATAAATAAAATAATAATGAAACCTATATTTTTGGGAATATGTGCATTAGTGACTCCTTTTTTCTATGACCGGTTTATAAAAAAAGGCAAATCAATTAAAAAAATTGCTCTTCAGAATGTAAAGAGAAAATTTCAACTTGTTGATCAAGAAGCAGATATAAGTAAAATTTCAGAGGATTATCCTATAATTGTTTACAAACCATTAAAAATTTCGGAAATCCTAGATCATGAGATTGGATTGAGATTTTCGGATGTTGTTTTTATAAAAAGAACTATTGAAGTTGTTGATAAAGATACTTTGACTGAGGCATCAATTCAGCCAACTAAATATAGATCTTTAACTGATAAAGAACTTTCAGAGAGAACAAATGGAAAATTCGAAAATTCAAGATTTGATTTGTTTTCTAAGCACATATCACTTAGAGGAATTAAATTGGATGAAAATTTTTTCAAAAAAAATCTAGGGTTAATTTGCCAAGAGGTCTTAAATTCTAAAAGACTCATTGCAAATCCTTTAAATAGTTCCAACGAAATCATATTACAAAATCCCAATGATCCCAAAAATAAATTTTTGGATGATAAATTTCTTGATTTCTACACAACAGGAAATAATGTATATATTCAAGCAAATAAAAGAAAATTGCTGAAAAATGATTTAAAAATAAATTACAAAGCACATCAACCAATAAGTTTTATACTTATAGGTTCAAAAGAAAAAAGTACAAAATTAAAAGAACATAATAATGAAATAAAAACAAATAATATTACTTGTGAATTAAAGTCTAATGACGAAAAAAATGAACAAGAAAAAGAAACTATCAACTGTGAAAAAAAGGAAATAAATTTGGTTCTTAAACCTGCAACAAAATGGTGGGCTAAAGATTACATAATTATTCCTTTTGAGGCGTCAGATAAAACCAAAATTAAAGAAGAGATTGAAATTTGTTTAGAAAACGAAATTCAAAAATTAGATTATTTCCCGTGGGAAAAAAAAGCATGTAAGTATATAATTAAAGGCGGATTTATTTTAATTGGATATGGTATAATTTTGAATAGAATCAGAAATTCTGTATTTTGGGATTTAAAAGAATTTGCGATAAAAATAATTAGGTTCTTTTTAAAAAGAGCAATTTAAGAATATTTTTGAATCAAATTATTTATATTAAAAAGAAAAAATTCTAATTGAAATTTGTCCTTATTGTTTTATTAATTTATTTTTAATAAATATTTTTGAGGTAAAATTGGTTACATAAACATATTATCTTCTTTCATTTGTAAAAATATAAAACTCATTCAAAATATTTATTTTAATTAAAAATTTTTTTTTAGAAAAAATTTAAAAATTTTTGTTTAAGATTTTATTAATCTTTTAGAGATTATATAATTTAATCTAATATTATAAAAATATAATAAAAAACTTAAAATTTCTCAAATTCTTAAAAAGCTATTTTTACTAAATTTAAAAGGTAAAAGGAAAAACAAATATTTGTAATTTTTTGAACATTTAAATTTTAAAAGCTATATGCAATTAAAAAATTTTTAGTATAAATCACAAATTAAAATTAAAATAGAAAAATAACTTATACTATATTGAGAAAAATAATTATATTATTTATTCAATTTTTAAATTTTTGAAATATTAACGATGCTGAAAGAAAAAAGTATTATTAATATTAAAATAATTAAATTATAAAAACTCTTGTAAAATTTATTTTGAATTTCATTATTTATATCATTTGATTTTTTGTAATATTCTTCATTTTTTTTATTTTGCTTTACTCCTATACTCCCTTCTAAAACTAAATTTGTTGTATTATTAAAAAATAATTTATCAGAATGAAATTTAACATTAATTCCTTCAATCTGCAATCTTTCTGCAAAAATATCTAAAGATTTATTATTTTTATTATCATTTATGGTTAAAAAGATTGCTTCATTTTTTATTATTTCAAAATTATTATTTTTTAAAATTCTTTTGAATTCTATATTAAAATTTTTGCTAATCTTAATATTCGATTTCAGATTATCCCAATTTTTTTTTATGGTTTTATTATCTAATTTAAATTTTTCTTCACAAATCTCGAAAGAATCGACTTTTTCTATACAAAGAAAATCTTGAGTTTTCATCAAGCTATAGAAAGGTAATAAATTATCAATAAGATTTAAGATTTCTATCTGAATATTATTTTCAATTTTGTTCATATTCGCAAAAAATTTGTTTAATTTAGGTCCAACTTTTACACATTCTATAAAAATCTCTTTTTTTTGTTCATTTTCTTTTTGAGACTCCAATTTTTTTATTATTATCGTATCTTCTAATAAGTTAACACTTTGGTCTTTATTATAATTTATATTTATGATATCTAAACTATTTTTTAATTCATAATTTTTTTCATTAAAATAATTCGTATTACCATCGAAATTCTCTAAAAAGGCATGCTGATAATCTTCTTTCTGTTTTTCTTCTGCAAATTGATCTTGAATTATGCTTAGATTACCGTTTATTTTAAATTTATTGATTTCATTAAATTTTTTTTTAAGAATTTCATTGTTATTTATATCATCGTCAAATTTTTCATAGACATCTGAGAGAATAAACTCTAAACTTTTCCGATTTTTAAAACTTTTCAAATAATTTGCTCTATAAGTCATTTTAAAATCACCACTATTTATATTATTTGAATTCATATTTGAAAGCTTTGGTTCGGATTTAGAATGGACAATTTCACATTTTAATTCTTCAGTTAAATTTTTTTCATCTTCTTCTATTATAAGATGATTTTCTGAAGAAGAAGAACTATCATCTTCAGAATTATCCGAAAATGTTTTAAAATTTGATTTGCTAAACATATTTTTCTCTGAATTTAAAAACTTATAATCTTCAATGTAATTGCTTTTTATTTTTGGGTTTTTGATAGATGAGATTTCGTAATTATTTTCCTCATCTAAATTTTTTGTAAAATTTCTAGTTATATGTGAGTCAAATACTGAATCAGCTTTCGAATTAATAAACATTTTTAATTTTTCATTTTCCTTTTTCAATAAATTCACATTTAATATGCTTTCCCTTAGAACAGTAATTTTTTCACTAAAAGCTTTGTTTTCTTCCTCTATATTATTATTAATTTCAATAATTTTTTCGTTATTTATTTTCATCTCTTTAAATTTTTCTTCTTTGAGCTTTAAATTTTCTTGTAAATATTCAATTTTTTTTTCTAAAGTTTTGTATTTTTTATTCAAACTTTTAATTTCTTTGTTTAAATTTTTATTTATATCTATCAAATTTTTATTTTCTAAATTCCTATTTTCAATCTCATTTCTTAACTCTAAAATTTTTTCTGATATATTATGCTTTTCATGTGAATATGCATTTGAAAGGCTCTTAAATTTAGATTTTTTTTTTAATTTATCTAATTTCTTGATAATAGGAACATCTTTTTGTCTATAATTGTAATTATTTAAAGGTTCATTTAAAGATTTAGAATCGAAAATTTCATATTCGCTTTGTTTCCAAGATGTAGAATTGCGTCTGTTATTGATGGTTGAAATTTTGCAATTTATAGAGTAAGATTGTTGACTTTTGATGCTATTGTATCTTTTATTAAAAAACATTTTATCTTCTAAAAGGCTTTTTTCGTTTAATTTAAGAAAAATTTCTTGCTCTTTAGCAAAATTAGAATTATTGAAGTCATTTGCTTTTGTATTATTAAGATGAATTTCATAAGTGCAATTAGAATCATAATTAATTACTTTTTCTTTTATCTTATTTTTAAATTTTTTTATCGATTTTTCAGCTTCATCTAAACTAGAATATGAAGAAATATTTAACTTTTTTGATTTGATAGAACTATTATTTTTCTCTTGATCTTTACCACAATGATTAAAGATTTTTTTTTCTGAATTCATATTTATATTGCTCGAACATTTTCTTAATGATTTTTTATCAGGTAATTCTGAAAAAATTATGCTTTTGATTTGCTCTTTAACTGGAATTTCATTATAATCTAAAATTAAATCTTCTTCTAATAACTCTGATTCTGTTAAAAAACTTTCTTCATTATTAAATTTTTTATCTTTTAGTTTAAAGATTTCATCAAGAGAATGATTACTTGAATGCTTGTCTTTTTTTAAAAAATAATTGCAGCAATAGGTGTTTAACCTTTGCTTTGAATAAGAATTTTGAAGTTCTTCTTCTGAAAAATTATTATTTTTATTATTAATTCTGGTTAGAACATTTGCTTCATAAGAGAAATCTGAATCTTCATTTTTTTGTTTTTTAAATTTATGTTTATCTTTATCCTCTTCTGTATTAAAAAAATTATTTAAATTTAGTCTGATACTTTCTTCCTCTTTTAAATTATCTAAAACTTCACCTTCTCTAAATGAATTAGTTTTATCGCCGAAGATTTCTTGAATTTTGTCATTAATTTTTTCATTTTCATCCTCTATTTCATTTAATATTTCTTTATCCTCACAATTAAGATGTAAATCATTTTTATGAAAGTTGTCATTATTTTTAAAATCTCTAAAGAATTCCATATTATTTTTTTCTTGTTCTTCGGTTAAAATGAATTCATTGTTTGCATTTGTATTTGTTCTAGGTTGAGTAGAAATTTCGGTGGTCATCAAATTTTCTTCATAAAATTTATCAAAATGTTTATTCAAAGTTTCAAAAGATATTAAATCAAAATGTCCTGATTTTATCGTAAAATTTTCGATTACTCCATTAACAATTTTTAAACAAATAGTGAATAAAAAAGGATTTGAAATAATATTCCGAAAAAACTTTTTTTGTTCAGATTTGTAAAATGCATATAATTCATAAACTTGTAAGTTATTAGCTTGAGAATTTGATTGAATAATTTCTTCAGTAAAATTGATTGTAAAAAGGATTTTGTAGAAATGTAGAATATTTTCTTTATTCTCTAAAGAATTAAAACTAGTTCCTTCTTTTTGAAACTGTAAAAAGAATTTTTTTATCTTTTTAGATGGTTCCAAAAAGGCATATTGTGAAAAATACTCTTCTATGAATAATTCAAAAAGTAAGAAAAATTGACAAATATGTTTAGGATTTTTAATGTATTTATCATTTGCTCTTATTGAATTATCATTTATAATTTCATCAGAATTTTTTCTACTATAATTGTTTATATTTTCTGTTTTAAGATCAAATAATTTTTCAGTAAAAATTTTTAAATATTCGATCGATAAAATTTTTTGTAAAAAAGGTAAATTTTTATTAATATTTGAATTAAAATTTCTAAGAGTATAATCATTTTCTAATAAGCAATGCTTTAGAGATGTATACTTTATCCAACAATAAATAATTGATTCTTCTAAATCTCCATTCATTTTTTATTTTTAAATACTTTATAATAATGAATGATGTTTATAAATTTTATTGAATTCTAATTTGAAATGAATTTCTTTTAAACCTAATTCAATAATTAATTTAATTAATAAATAAAACTTTTTTTTTATCTTTGTTAAAATTAAAATTAATAAACTATAAAATTTTAAAGAAATATATGAAAATAATTGTCATTATTAAAGATTTTTTATGGGAAAAGCTTTGATGATTCTTCTAAAATATTATTAAATTACCTTTATTAAAAAAGATGATAGAAGGATTTTATAATTAATTTATATTTTTAATTTTTACACAATTTGGGTTTTATTGCTTGAATTAAAATTAATATAAAAATAAATAATTTAATGAAAAATTCTGCAACAACTAATAAAAATCAAGAGGCAACTAAAATAGTTCCTGGGACAAGTGCTGATAAAAAAAATCAAGATAATAAAAATTTGGCATCAACTAATGCAAAAAATATCAAAGGCAAAGTTGGGAGCCCGGTCCAACAAGTAGAAGAATTAATTCCTCCTCCACCGAAAGAAAGTAACTATTTTAATTTGTAAATAATCAAAAGAGATTTTTTAAAAAACTTCCTTAGAAAAAATTACTAATTTTCCGAAAAATATAATTTTTGATATTGTATTAGATTTATGAAATGTAAATCTTTCATTTAAGCATATTTTTATAAGTTAGTATAATAATAATTTATCATAATAAATTGAAATTTAATTTTTAAATTTAAATTCACTTTTTTTTAATAGAAAATTTGGAGCGATTTATACATGTAACAACTTACAATGACTCAGAAACAATGAAAATTCTTAAAGAACTTTTCGAAACTATTAATAAAGAAGCCTTTAAATTAAAAAGTGTAAAGGAAATTTATACTCGAACCCTATCTCCTGAGGAATTAGACGACAATAATATAGATTTTATAAGCGGATTTCAGGTAATTGATCAAAATCTCCGCATAACTATTTTAGAAGGTATTACAGGTCAAGCAATTAGCCTAATAAAAGAAAAATTACCAAAACTAGAGCTGAATACAGATAAAAAGAAAATTTTTTCTAATTCTAAAATTTTATTTGACAAACGAATTTACTCAAATTTTAATTTGTGTTTGAAATTCATAAAATTGAGAAACCCTCTTACAAACATTCTAAATACAGCAGATATATATTTAAAAGCCAATAAATATCGAGAAATTTTCAATGCATTTATGCAGCTTGGATTTATTTTGCAATCACCAACTTTCGAATCAATTACAAATGCAAATTTATTTCCAACTTTTGAAAGCCTAACTCAACTTGAAAGGAAATATGCAGATATCATTAATGACGAGGATCTGAGTGGAATTCATTCTGAAAAAAAGAAAAAGAAGAAAATCGATAATAATGAAAAAACAAATACAACAAATTCGGCTGTGAGTACAGAAAATAATGTAAATAATAATAACAATAATATATTGAATAACCTTTTAAATAATAATAATAACTCAAATAATTGCAGTAATATAAACGGAAATGTTAATAGAGGAGTTGGAAGCGCTAGAAGCTGCTTTGAAAAGAGCGGATATAGATCGAGTCATTCTCCTTTGAATAAATCACGTAGTCCAAAGAAAGAAAGTAGAGTACCAAAATTAGATTCATACAATTATGAATTTATAAAAAAAAAGAAAGAGGAGATTGGAAAATCAATGAGTTTTAATAGAAAAGAAAATTTTCAAAAAACTCATAAATTCAACTGTAATTATATTCATAGTCTAAATCAGAAAAATTCTTCTTCGAATCATTTTTGGACATATGAAAAAATGACGCCTTTGGAGAACATTATTGCATCAGATACAAAAAGTGAAGAAGGAGGATTTTTTGACAACATGAATAATTCTAATATAAATAACAATCAATATAATAACAATTATGGATATGGGTATAGCAATCAAAATGATATTTTTGATAACCAAAATATAAAGAAGAAAGAACAAAATAATAATAAAAAAGAGCTCTATATGTATTCACAACAAAGAAAAAATATGTTTAATAATCACTTAAATGAGCTTCGAGATAAATGTTTAAATGATAAAAATAATTACTACACCTATTCAATGGATCATTTAACTTTGTCGTTTCCTGTTTTTGAAGATAGAAATGAGGAATATTTGAAATTTATTGATAATAAAAGTGTAAGAAAAATTTTTATATTTTTAATTTTTAAACAATTTTCTTTTATTAATTTTGTTTACAGAAATGGATTTGCGGAAAAGATTTTGATAATTATAAGCAATTAAATAAAGAATTTCATTTTTTTCCTAAAAAGAAAGTCGATTTATGATTGATTAAATGAGTTATATACTAGTTTATAAATTTGAATATATGAAAAAATTAAAAGATTAAATTGTAATTAGTGATTTTGAATAAGATTACAATTTAATTCCGAAAAAAAATATAACTTAGAGTTAAATATTTTTCTTTTATAAGGATTTTGTTAATAAAAATATATTTATTTAAAATTTTTAAATTCAAATTTAATAGTTAAAATATATATATTTAGACTATGATAATTAATTTTAAGATTTATTTTCAAAGCTCCAAACGAAATAATATTTTAAATATTCTAAAAAAATAAAAATTTTAATAAATATGGAAATAAATAGTTCAAACTTAAACTTGAAAACAGAACATACTACATCTTCCCGTCCTTTATCAGCTATTAACCGCCTTACAAAAATGAAAAAGTAATATTTAAACTTAGATTTGAAAAAAACCTCTATAAAAATAGAAATGATTATCCCTCTCATAATTACAATATGATAAATACTAATATAATTTCACAACTAAATTCTTCTAATCATCAAGTTACAATGATAAATAACACGCATATTTTAGCTGAAGTTTCTCCTAAAAATAGGAATTTCCAAAATAGAATCAAATCAGCTCATTCCAGTTCTAAATTTGCGATTGATAAGGAAAAACTTTATGATGAAAATTTGAGATTAAAGAGTGAATTGAATAAAATGAAAATAGAATTTGAAAGCTCTAAAAAAGAAATCACTAATCTTGAACTTGAATTATCAAAGAAAGATAAACTCTTAGAAGATTTAGTAATTGACACACAAAATAGTTTACTTACAAATTTGAATAATCTCAACGAAACTGGTCCATTGAATAGAACTATTTTAGGAAGAATTACCGAAGTAACATATTTAATTTTATTCCTTATTAACATTCAAGTTTATATTAATTTGAAAATTTGAACTAATCACTTAAATAGTAATTTGTTTTTTCGAATAAAATTAATATATGAAAGACTCATCTGGTAACGAATGTAAAAAAGCAATACAAGGAATTAAAAAAAGAACTTAAAAAGAAAACAGAAGAAATAGAAAATTATAAAAAAATTAATAAAATATCTAAAATAAACGAGTTAACTTTTGAAAATAAATCAATTTTAGAAGAAATGATTAGGCTCAAAACATTATATGAACAAGCCTGCTTTAAAATAATAGAAAATGAAAAATATCTAAAAGAAATGTGTGAATTACAAGAAAACTTTCATAAACAGGTTTATTTAATATTGACATTACAAGATAATCTGAAAAAGACTCAAGCTGATTCTTTAATGAAAAATGATCAAATAAATAAAGCTAATCAATTAGTAACAGAAAAAATTAAAAAAATTGCAAAACTTAAAAAAGACTTAAAATTCCAATTAGAAATAAATGAACGATTATTAAAAGGAAATAAAAGTTCTTCTAGAGGAGATAATACAGGTGATATTTAATTTATTGATTCAATCTTAATTTAGATAAATCTTTTAATAAAGAAAATTTGCTATATAGGAGATTTTTTTTCCTTTAATTTTTTTATGTAAAATATTAGAGGAAGAAAAAAATAAGTTACTCAAAAAATTCAATACTCTTAAAAAAGACTATCATTTTTACAAAGATCTTTCGGATAAAAGAGATAGAAGAATTCGCGAATTAGAAAGCATAATAAAAATGAGTAAAGGCCAAAATAATTCAAACCAAACAGGAACTCTTTCTGCAACAACTTCTGAAAGGCTTTATAAATTTGATGACAACCCAGAAGAAAAAACTGATTCTACTATTTTAATTCTCAAATCAAAACTTTATGAAATGAAATCTCAAAAGGAACAATTAGAAAAATCGAATAAAGATTTACAAGAAAGATTGGTTATATTGGAAAGAAATTCAAACTTTACGGCTAATGATAACCCTAATTATTTATATGAACTAAAGCAAAGCGATAAGGATAGAGAGTTTGATATAATTACTGAAGATCAAATGAATGAATTGATATATATTTTAATTAAAAATTTTGAAGCTAATAAAATTGACAATAATATAATTGAGCAAAGAATTTTCACAGAGTTGCCTGATTTAAAAGATGAAGGATTCATAAATATTTTTACTAACAATATTTTGTCTTTGCTTAGAATGTAATTAAAATTTTTAAATTTTTTTTTAGATTCTTAGTAAATTTATTTAAAATTCAAATAATTATAAAATTAAAATACAAATATTAATAATAATTTAGTAAAAATGAAAGAGATCAAAATTTGATATTAAGTCTGGTTAAGAGTTTTCTTATTTACAATTCTCCAAAAGGTTATTATATAAATATTAAAATTTAAAAAAAAATAACATTTTTTAAAAATAAATAAAAATGTAATTTATTTATGACAAAATAGAAATAGAAGAATTTAAAGTTAAATTCCTTAGTTTATTTGAGACCATAATTTACTATAATGTTGATCAGAAGCAGATGTATAATAAAGGCTTATATAGAGTAAAAATAAATGAATTTTAATAATTGATAATTTTTTATTAGTGAGAAGTAAATTAGATGCTAATACAATTTTTTCCAATATTTAAAATTAAAATAGAAATTTTTCAGATATAAAAAATTTATGGAAGAAGCCTTTGAATTCTATGATGATTCAAAAAGAGGTTATATTAGTTTTTTAAATCTCAGAAAAATTTTGGAAAAAATGAAAATAAAGTTGCGAAACGAATTAATTGAATATTTAATTTATTTATTAAAATCTTATAATGACGAAAACTCTTCAATAACCGAATTAAAATATGAGAATCTAATTAAAATTTTAAATGATGAAAACTTTGGAAAACCAGATGAATTAGACATGGAAGAAGAAGAAAATCAAGAAAATGAAAATCATAATAATAAAAAACCCAAAAAAGCAAAAGGAGAGAATACCGATGAAGAAAATAATCATCTTCATCATGCTACAGACTCAGATGAGAGCGGAATCGAAATCACAACAGAAGAATATTTAAAAATTGTAGAAGGTATTTTGATAGAATTAACAAATAAAATGTACCAAAAAAACCTTACAGTTGAAGAAATTTTCAAACCATTTTTAACTGAAATTCACAACAAAGAAAAAGATTTAAAAATTAATATTTTGGAATTAAAATATCTTGTAAATATCTTGCATGATGAATTAGATATTAATTTAGATAGTGTTGATATTTATTGTTTGTTTACTAAATTCAAAGTCGATGGAAATGAAACCGAAGAAATTATTGACTTTGATAAATTTGTTAATGAAATAAAAAGTTTAATTGCAGATCCTAATGCATTTTTTTTGAAAATAAAAATGGAAAGAGAAGCAAATTCCTACAAGAGCTTTAATGACAAAAACAATTTAGAAAATTCTATTAAAAAAGTAAAAAATAATTCAGATCATAAAAACAATAATAATTTCGATACTTTCTTAAATATGAATAATGCCAATAATTTAAATAACCTTCAACAAAACGCAAATACACAAATTAACAATTTCGAAATACAATTGAAAATGAATTCTCTCGATTATTTAAGAACATTCCTACGGGAAAATAAAATTGAATTCGAAAATTTGATACAACCTCTAACTGAACATTTTAAAAAAAATACCTTTTCTGGAGATATTTATATAGATTTAAATTTATTTGATGAGTATTTGGAATCTAAAAATCTATTTGCCAAAACAGAGTTTATTGAGAACCTTCCAGAAATATTTTCAAATGAATCGATTAGAATGGCTTTATTAACTAAAGATAATAAAATAAATTTAAGCTTTTTAAAGCAAATTCTTGATGAATGCGGACCTGATGAAACCTCAAAATTTAACCAATCTGCAATGTTGATAGATAATATACAAGATCAAATGGAAGAAGTTCCTCGCAAAAATGAGTATTCACATCTCTAAAATTTTTATTAAATATTAGCACATTGTATTTTAAATTAAATATAATAAAATAAAATTTAATTTTGAGTTTCTAAATAAATATAGTAAAATCATTGGAAAACAACCTAAAAATATTTCGAATATCAGAGAAAATTTTAAGGATGACAAAGAAAATAAAATTGAAAAAATAATTAAACAAAATGACATGAATAACAAAATGGATAATTTTTCCAGTCCTAAACATTCTGAATATTCTGAAAGCTTTAGAGAGCTTCAACAAGAACTACTAAATGATAATGTAGAATATATAATAGACGAAAAGAATAAATATGATAGTAATACATATCGAAATGAAAACAAACCTTAATTTATATAATCAAATTATTAATTAAAATTAAAGATTTATAAATTTTGAGAAATAAATAGTAATTTTATTAAACTTTATTTAATTAATAACAATTATGACTATTTTATTTATAAAGATTTTTATTATTATAATTATTTTTGTAAGGAATTTGGAAGATGTAAATTTTAGAGTTTAATAATTTTATTAAAAAAGTTAAAAAAATTATTATTTTAAATCAGTTTAAAAGTTATAATATTAAGTAAATATGCTAGACAGGTTTCCAAAATTTTATGATGAAGAAGCAGATGAATTCGTAATTTTAAAAAAATAAAACAAAAATCAAAATTTCACTTAATTAACTAAAAATTATATTAAAAAAAGATTATCTCAGAAGAAATCAAAGTCGCAAATTTATTGGGAGATGATATTGATAATCCTAAAATCACTTTTAAACAAATAAATTTATTATTAGATGTAAGAGTTTTTTAATTAACATGTTATTGAAAATTAGGATAGAATTCAAACTTTATCGAAACGACTATATGATTTTATTAAAGAATATGATTTAGATAAACAAAGCCTTGAAAATATAACAGAGAATATCAAAAGAGATATAGAAAATATTGAAAATGATAATTATTATGAAATAAAGAAATATTTTTCCAATTTATTAGAAAGTATTGAGGAACAAAAATCCTACAATCTGCTTTTACAAAAACAAATTACAAGCTTAAAAAAAGAGAAAGTTGATATAATGAATCAAATAACTCTATTAAACACTAAATTGGATGACGTTGAAAAAGATTTAGGTATAAATTTAACTATGAAAAGGGGGAAAAAGAAATGAATTTTTTAGTATAAAATTTTAATCGAATCATCATTTATTGAAGAATTGAAAAATTATATATTATAATTTTCAATTTTTTATTTATAGGTTTCTTTAAAGAGTTTTAGTAAATAAATATAAAATGAAAAAATTTCAAATTAAAATTATTTAAATTTAAAGATAACTCGTTTCTTATATATAATTTTTATTTTTTAAAATTATAGTAATCATCATCTATTTGAATAAAAACTATTTCAATAATATTTATACAATAATCAAAAAGTTGTTTTTGGATTATTTGATAAAATAATTTTTTATATATAAAATAAAGATAAAAAATTTTATCTATTTAAATACAATTTTACACATTTAGAAATTGATAAATTTTATTTTTTTGAAAAAATCTTGAATAAAAAAAAAATCAACAATTAATAGGCCTTTTAATACTGATGATAAAAAATTCTATCAAATTATTTTTTAAATAAATAAAGGTTTTTATAATCAAAATTATTTTATTAACCAGTTTCGGAACAAATAAAT
>Ga0194116_10005796_pt1 | contig 13462 bp, 9 predicted proteins | sample TA2MahsurfametaG_4_FD_148617 | JGI IMG/M metagenome (GOLD analysis project Ga0194116, IMG submission 148617) | Freshwater microbial communities from Lake Tanganyika, Tanzania - TA2015008 Mahale S9 surface | ecosystem: Environmental > Aquatic > Freshwater > Lake | place: Tanzania: Lake Tanganyika... | reverse complement strand
ATTGTACTTGAAACCGTTTTTGATTTTTTACCTAATATTCGTGCAGCTCTTCCGGTTGGTGCTGAAATTTTGTATGCGATTTTTTTTTCGTTTAAGTACCCAATTAGTGCTGATGTGATAGATGTCTTGCCTGTTCCTGCAGCTCCTGATAAGATGAAAAAATCCTCATTATTTTCCTCAGTAATAAAATGAGATAATGACTCCAAAGCGGATACCTGCTCAGATGTTGGGGTATAAAAATTCAAATAATCAAGTATTGGTTTCATTTATTTTTGAATTTTATTTCTTTATCCCCCTAACACGCTGATCATAAAGCTCATTAAACCAAATACTCTTAAACATCATATTTGCCTTGTCTTCCGATAATTTATTATATAATTCAAGCTTTGTGTTTATAAAACTGAGTAATTCATTATCTATTTCCTCATAAAATTTATCTTGAATGTTATCCTTACTGTTTTTTTTATTGAAAAAACTCATTAACTGATCATTGGCATAAATATTTTTTCTCATTCGTTCAAACTCAACCTTATCTTCCTCTTTGAGATCAAGACCATAAGTATCGTTCAAAACTTTAATGATCTTTGTGAGCCATTCGATTTCCTCTTCTTCCTTTTTCCCATCACTTCCAGGTGTCATGCCTTGCATTGAAGTATTTTGACTTTGTAATTCTAAATCAGTTGTAAATTGATGTTGCAGCTTATAGCTATCAAGGTCAATTTCTTCCAGAACTTCGGTTGGAACAGCATTCGGACTTGCAGGAAGTTTTTTGAAAAGATCAGATAAAAAAACATAATACTTTTCTAACTGAACATCTGTAAATGTGATAATCTGTGATAAGAAGCGATATAAACGAACAAAATTCTTAATGTTGGCTTTGAATGAAACTTTCTGGTCTTCATCCAATTCTACCGAATATCTTTTTACAACCTCATTCAATATTGGCTGTAACTTTTCTTTATGATCACCTTTTGTGAAAAAGAGTTTAGCGTATGCCTCAATGTCGTTTTGGTAAATAATATGAAATGCCTCAATTTTTTGCTGCACATCATAAAGGCTATTAGGATCAGTCTGGTCATCCAATTCCATGTAGTTACTGCCATAATACATTTGGAAATCTTCTTGTACTTTTTCCGGGTCATTTACAAAGTCTAATACCATTGTAGTATCCTTGCCCGGTGCAGTTCTGTTCAACCTGCTAAGCGTTTGCACTGTACTTGTGCCACCCAATTTCTTATCTACAAACATGGTATGCAGCAAGGGCTCATCAAAGCCTGTTTGATACATGTTAGCTACAATAAGCATTCTGTACTGCGGCAACTTTAGTGCATCAGGAATTTCTATTTTACCTCCAAGATTGTTCATGTTTTCCTTTGTATAATCCTGTCCTGTTTCGGCATCTGTTACTGTGCCACTAAATGCCACTAATGCCCCATACGGCAATTTCATTTCCCTCATTATGTCATCAAACTTTCGTTTAAAACGGACAGCATGTAGTCTTGAACGGGTAACCAACATTGCTCTGGCCTTGCCCTGTATTTCATTTTGAGTTTGCGACACAAAATGTTCAATCATAATCCTTGCTTTCTTTTCAATGGCATGGTCCTGTAAATCAACATAAGAAGAAAGTAGTCTTACGGTCTTTTTCTTTTCGTATTCCTTATCTGCAATTTCAGTACGCTTTATTAGTTTGTAGTACCTTTTCCAACTCATGTAGTTTTTCAGTACATCCTTGATAAAGCCTTCTTTGATAGCTTGCTCCATTGTATAGAGATCAAATGCTTCTTTCTGACCGTTTCTTATTGTACCAAACAGTTCTAATGTTTTGGGTTTGGGTGTAGCTGTAAATGCAAAAAAGGAGATATTCGCCTGGTCGCCTTTTTTCTTTATTTCTTCTGCAATCAGATCGTCAAGATCTTTTTCTTCGCCATCTGCCGTTTCTGCTTCTTCCAGTGATAACGCTTTTCTCAAATGCCTTGCGGATTCACCTGCTTGTGAGCTGTGAGCCTCGTCAATGATTACTGCGTATGTCTTATCTTTATTCTGAGCAATTACATCAGAAATGACAGGAAACTTTTGAAGTGTTGTAACAATAACTCTTTTGCCCTTCTCAATTGCATTCTTTAAATCCTGAGCTGTTTTGTTCTTGTCAATATACTCTACCGTTCCGGGCATTTGTTCAAACTGCCTGATGTTATCCTGAATTTGTTTATCCAGAACACGCCTGTCTGTAACTACAATAACGCTATTGTATAGTGCCCTTTCATCATCAGGATGCTGATAGAAATCTGATAAACGGTGAGCTAACCACGAAATCGTATTTGATTTTCCTGAACCTGCTGAGTGCCGGATTAGATATTTGTTTCCGACACCGTCTTTACGAACAGCATCTAATAAATTCTGTACTGCCCTTCGCTGGTGAAAGCGAGGAAATATCAGAACTGGTTTTTCTTTTTCTTTAAGGGCCTTTGTTTGATTGTCAAAGTATTTCTCCTTGTTAATCTGAAGATTAATGTAGTTCTGAATAAGGTCAAGCAAAGAATCCTTTCTTAAAACGTCTTTCCAGAGATAGGATGTTGCATAATCATTATCATCCTGATTTATTAATGCTTTATTGAACGGTAAAAAATAAGTACTCCTGCCTTTTAACTCAGTACACATACTTACCTGCTCTGTACTTACGGCAAAATGCACCAGGCACCTTTTAAATTCTAGCAAGGACTCTTTGGGGTCTCTATCCTGTATGTATTGTTTGATGGCATGATGTAAATACTGTCCAGTTAAGGCATTTTTCAACTCCATTGTTACAACAGGCAGGCCATTCACAAAAAGAACGATATCGATAGCGTTTTCATTCTTTTTTGAATATTTTAATTGTCGGATTATGGTAAGCCTATTTCTTAAATAAGCCTCTTGATGCTCAGGTGTTTTACTATGAGTTGGCTTAAAGTATACCAAGTCGAGGGTTTGCCCACGATCTATAACTTTTCCCCGAAATACGTCAAGAGTTTTTCTTTTTCTTACTTCATCAGAAATTCGTTCAATAATTTTATTATCAACAGCGGCACCATACTGAACAGCTAAAGCCTCATATTTACGAGGCTGGGTGTCCTTAATAAAGCCAATTACATCTTTTGGAATAAGGCAGAGTTCCTTATCATAACAGGATTTGTCTTTCTCTGTGTATTCAGGAAACTGAGGCTGAGCGATTTTTGTAAGATAATTTACAATATGCTCTTCAAAATGAATTTCTTTTGTCCCTTGTGCCATTATGCCACTTGTTGTTTATTAGGTTGCCAATCTCTTACATCGATTTTACCTGTGACCGCTTCGGAAATGATAGACTGGCGGTATTCTTTGAGTTTTTCGATTTGCAATTCCAATGCATTAGTCAACTCCCCGTTTTTTCTTGAAGTGTTCTGAATAAAAACTGAGATTTGCTTTTGCTCTTCGAATGGTGGAACAGATATAGCTACGTCATTCAAAGTTCCAAGACTTAAGGCAGGCTGTGCAGTAGCATTTACAATTACTTCTAAAGAACCTGTTAGCTTTAGATTTAATAAAAAGAAATGAATAAATTCAGTGACATATTTAGTCGTATCAACTGTTAACTTCAATGAGTTTCCTGATACGACAGCAGGTTTATCTAATTCGGGTAAAATACCAGACATGCCATAGTTTGCCCCAATTTTAGCAATAATTATATCTCCGCCCTTGCAAGAACTTCTATCAATGGTAAGATAATGCTCATGCGAAATGGTTTTAAATTCTCGCTTTTGCTCAAAAATACCAGTAGTAATAAAACCACTTTCTACTACATACACTTCTCCACCTTCAATAAAATGCTCAGATTTAAGATTTGATCCAAAAGGCCCATCAACAAAAGAATTTGGCGCTTTAGACTTGATATGCTTGATCTTTTTTATTTTCCAATGTTCAGGCACTTTTCCCAACCACTCAATCCCACTATCTTTCATTTTTGCATTGGGATTAAGTCCTTTGGTTACTGCTTCATTGATAACGGCCTGTCTTTTTTCTTTCAGCAATTCTATCAATTTTTCCTTTTGTAGAATAAGCTGGTCGATGATAGCAGTTTGATGATCGAGGTATTGGGCAATTTTGGTTTGTTCTTCTAAAGGTGGTAAAACAATGGGATTTTGTTTTACTTGGTCAATTGTTATTTGGGGGATAGCCGTAACGTCGTAGCGAAATAAAATGTTTCTAAACCCTTTGTAGTAGTAATATAAAAAATTACTATTGATTTTTTGGCTATCTATGAAGCTTGCAATAGTTGTTTGAGTACTTACCGCCTTTTCATGAACCAATGCTATATGGCCTATTGAATTTCCTCTTGCGGGTATTACTATGTCGCCCGGCTCTAATAAGAATAATGGATTATTTATTCTTCCAAAATAATGGTCTCCTTCTGTTGCACTATATACAGGAAATTCTCCATTATCAATAACTTCTTCTTTAAGTATAGTTTGCCCCATTCTGAAACTCGAACAATGTTTTGCTTTCGTAAGTTTCCAGTGGGTAGGAATATTTCCGATCCAGGTGCTACCTGAATCCCTATATTGTTCATACTGCATCATCGTCCCAATAACTCTTTTAAAAGTTCAGTAATTCCTTTTTGGCCATTGTTCCCAAATTCCAAGGATTCAATGTCTGCTTTGATTTCGGCAGATGGTCGTAAACCTTTATACTCATAGAAGTATTTGGTAAAGTTTATCTCGTAGCCAATACGAGTTTTATCAAAATCTATCCAGGCATCCGGTACATGGGGTAATACTTCGTTTTGGAAGTATACCTCAATATCTTCACTTAAAGGGATATTTTCTTTGTCCCGTTTTTTGGTATCAGGCTTAATGTTCCCTTTCCTATCCTTTGCGGGCTTACCTTTTTCATCATACTCCGGTTGTTCAATCGTAATCTGGTAATATCCAAAATCATCATTTTTGTAAATCTTGCAATATTTACCTTCTTCAAATTGGGTGTATAACTCAACCAGTTTTTCAATATGGAAGGATTCTATCTTGTTTCTCTTATTGCCAAGACTTCTTTTTTCTGGGCGGCAAAAGCCTTCTATACCTGCGGCCTTATCTTCAGGTAAATTGGCATTAATTAATTGTACTTTTCCTTGGCGGTGCTTTGGTTTATGGTTATTCAAAAACCAGATGTAGGTATTGATGCCGGTATTATAAAAAAGGTCTTTAGGTAAAGCAATGATGCAATCAAGCCAATCGTTGCTGATGATCCATTTTCGAATATCGCTTTCACCGCCACCAGCACTACCTGTAAACAACGGAGAGCCATTGGTAACTACGGCAATCTTACTGCCTTCTCTTTCCATTTTGCTGATCATGTGTTGTAGAAACAGTAACTGACCATCACTTGTACCGGGTAAGCCAGCATAAAATCTGCCTGCTGGGTTGGCGCTTTCGTTTTGGATGAAAGCCGCATCCTTACTCCAGGTTACCCCATAAGGAGGATTGGCAAACATGTAATGAAAATGCTTGTAGAGGAAACGGTCCTCCGTAAATGTGTTTCCATGACGGATATTATCAGCATTTTCACCCGTTATTAATGCTTCGGATTTGGCAATAGCATACGATTGCTCGTTGATTTCCTGACCGTATGTTTTTATTTCCGGCTTGGTCTTACTATTGGCTAACAATTCATCCAGAATATAATTTTTTGCTAGATTAATCATTCCACCTGTTCCCAATGTAGGGTCGTAAATAGTGCGAATGATACCAGGCTGTGAGAGCATATCCTTCTCGGTACTGAATACAATCTTTACCATCAACTCAATTACATCCCGTGGTGTAAAGTGCTCCCCTGCCGTTTCGTTGCTTTGCTCGTTGGATATACGAATAAGTTCTTCAAAAATGTAACCCATATTGTGATTATCCACTTTGCTGGTATGCAAATCAACCTGAGAAATGGCATCGATCATTTGGTATAAAAGCTTATTCTTTACTAACCTTGCAATGACTTTATCAAATTGAAAATTGTCGACAATATCCCTGACCTCCTTATTAAACCCATTGAGATAGTTGTTGAAATCAATCTCAGCAGTTTTAGGATTTTCCTTTAAAGTTTCCAGCGTGTGCTTTGAAGTATTATAGAACTGTAAACCCCCAGCAGCTTTGCGTAGAATGGGGTCGAGCTTTTCTTCGCTTACCTTATCCTTAAAGTTTTCATAAGCAGCCCTTACTTTTGCGTTTACAGGATCGAGGATACAGTCTAACCTGCGTACCACTACAAAAGGCAATAGAACATCGCCAATCTCATTTTTTTTAAAAACGTTCCATAAAACTTTATCAGTTATCTGGAATATGAAGCTAACATCTACTCTCTCTTTAATACTCATGATCTATTTTTTCAACTATTAAAATGACTAGTTTATCCTTATTTTGTAGACTAAATAAATTTAAGAAAATAAGAATTCCCGTTTCCAATACCAAATATTCTCATAGTGTGCGTTAATTTAACATTATCGACCACCTTTTCCTGCAAATTTTTTAAAACAGATGGCAATAATTCTTTTCTATAGTTATCATCCATGATTGAATACATTTCAATCGCCTCACCTCTATTAATAAAACTGCCATTATCATCATAAAATGTAAGTCCCGCATTAGCATTTATAAACTGATAATTTGTCAAAATAAACCTATCGTGCCTAGCTTTTCTTAGGTATGGCGATACAACAAGCCATAACTTGAATCTAGCACCGCCAAATTCTTTCTTCAAAAATTCATTTATATAGTTATAGAGTTTTTCATATGATTTACTTTTATAATCATACCAATGTGAAAAACTACTTGGATCTTTTTCGTTTTCGATATTTTCAAAAACTAAAATTGATATATTAATTTTATTTTGCACACCTCTTAATAACGACCTCATTAATGGCTTAAAATTGTGGTCGAGGTATTTATCTAGATTATAATTCCTTTGCTCAGGAACAAATAAGTAGGGCTCATTTATAATCAATTCAGTAAACGGTAAGATGTAAGGCTCTAAATCTTTATATCCGTTGAATCTATCATCCATGGGAAGTATACGAAACGCCTTGTATGTTTCTCTAAAATAGTTTAAACGGTTATAAATAATTTGCTCATGCCCAATACCTCCAAGTAAAATACCATTACTTTCAACACACGAATTCACACGATCTGTATCATGTGAAAAAACGATACTACTTTTATTTGGAATATGATGTTGAAGATTTGTTTTGAATGGATGATGCAAATAATGTTCAGTTTTATCTAAACACTTCGTTATGTAGTTTGATTTTACTAATTCCTTTGATATGTGCGGATAAAGTGGATGTGAAATAAGATCATTTTCGTAATCCAAAAATGTCAAAATAGATTCAACTGAAAGCAACTTTTTCAACCCATAGAAAATATCAGAATCTCTGTCTAAAGAAAAGATTTCAGCAAGATTTTCTATGTCTATATATACTGGAATTCTATCCATTATTTTTTCTTTTTAATAAACTAATGGCTTGTTGGGATGAAACATCAAAAAATCCTGGGCCGAAATCATTTACAAAAACCCCGTCGTTACGATACATTAATACCCATGGCTTTTTTTGAGCATCAAAGTAAACTACTGTAAATGGATTATCATTAGGTTTGACTTCATAATCATTCTCTTTTACAATTAGCTGGGTTTTGCGTATTAAATATTCGGAGTGTGTTTCGATTATAAAATTGATTTTATATTTATGATAAACCTCGTGAAACATATCAGCTAAGACACTTTGGAGTGCGGGATGGAGATTCAACTCAGGTTCCTCAACTAGTAGGGTAAAAGTATTTTTATACTTAATAGCTTTATGAATTATGATTGATAGGCGTAAAATCAATAGCATTGCCTGAATGGAGCCCATTCCTTTATCAGCAAGAGGTATTTTAGACATATCGTCTCTTCTTTTTATTAAAACTTCATATGCCTCACCTGAAGTCATGTGCACAATAATGTCATCTCCAATTTCAAACATTTTCATCCATTTGCGAATGAAAATGTTTGCATCACTTGAGCGTTCTGAGCTAATGCCGAGTTGTTTAAATTCGTGTACAGCTTGTGAGATTGGATTATCAAAGTCTCTAATAAGAAAAAGTGACTTCTGCTTAACCGAAAAAGCACCTAAGTAAACATAGCTATGATTTGCAATCAAACTTCTAAGTTTTGAAAAGGATTTCTCAAAACTTAATTTATCATCATAAAATCCTCTAAATTCCTCATAAGTTCCCCTCTCTTCTTGGGAAAGTTTTTCATCTTTACTCAACTTATAAAGATGAGCAAGATTATCAATAATTGACGGAAACGTTTCCCATAAGCTGATATTAGGATTGTAATCGGATTCTGCCTCGTACGAGTTGTCATTAGAAAATAATTTTCTTTTTATTTTTTCATATTGAGAACTTATCTTATTACTTTTATTTAGTACCCCTTTGTAAAATTCTTGTCGGTCAAGATAAAAATTTAACTCGTCGATTAGTTTAAGAAATTCGCTACTGGTCTTACTAATATTGCTCTTATTTTTCAATTCCTTTTTAATACTTAGAATTTCATTTGACAAGTCCGGCATATTTAATCTGAAAACTTTATTATTATTATCGTCATTGGGTTTTCGTCTACCAAGACTTACTGTTCCAGTCTGCGGTTTAAACTCAATGAAAAATCCAAGTGATAAGTCTTCAACCAAGAGTGTAATTACACTAGCTTTTGTGTCATTTTTATTTCCAGAAATGCTTAATGATATTTTATAGTTACCAACCTGAAGTCTAAAATTTATTTCCTCAGTTTTGGAATGACTATTAATGGCCCGCCCGAATGTTACTATGTTTGTGCACTCATTTGTTGTATCAGCAAAATCCAAATATTTAGTGTTAGTGGATTTTAGATAATTATCTATTAAGATTAGCGATTTAACAAAAGTAGATTTACCAGTATTGTTTTTCCCAACAAGAAAAGTGATCGGACTAAATTCTAACTCCGGGAAAACAGTAAATCGCCTAAAATTATTAAAGCTCAAAGAATTCATATAAGTTATTTTATTTTTTATCTACTTCAATTTGTTGAAATTCACTTCTGTGATATAACAGACCCATCTCAAAAACTTTCTTTGCTATACGATCTCGTAGATCAAGTGGTTTAATAACATTCATTCTCTCACCGTGAGATAGTATAAGAGACTCTAACTCATAATTAGGTATAACATCAATTGCTACCTCGGAACTTTTTTCTCCACGGTAAATAATCTTCTGTGAGCTGTGTAATGGCTTCGTTTCAATATAAGGTAGTAGTGAATTTACGACAGATAATACTACCCGTTCGAGAGGTTTTTCTTTGTTTACTGTAACACCTACAACATCATCAAAATAATGTGTGAAATCAATACTATTATTATCTTGATATAAATTGGGATTCTCCTCAAAACTTTGAATTCTATCAAGTGCTAAATTTTGAATTTTTTTTAATTCATCATTAAGACCAAACAAAAACCACCTGTTATTGTAGTGCTTGAGGAAATATGGATGCAAAACGTAAGTTTTTATCTGATTGTCATTAAAGCTTTTGTAAACAATTGAAAGAACTTTTTTATTTTTTATTGCAGTATAAAGTGGTGTGATAAAGTCAAGGCCAATCAAATCAATATTCTGGCCAAAATCAATCACCGGCTGTTTATTTTTTGAAAGAACTAATCCGGAGTCGACCCTCGCTGAGATTTCAGAAACCCATCCAAATTGTGGAAGTCCCTTAAACTTTGAAATCGTATCAAGAGCAGCTAGTACTTGACTTCGTTCCTCCTCATTAAATGGCTGATTGTTAATTGAAAAAACAGGATTCTCATATCTAAAATAAACGCGTACCCCCTCTTTATGTTTACGAATAGGGGCCTTCCACCCATTCTCACTGCTCATAAATTCAATATCATACAGAACTTGTCTTCTGCTTATTCCTCTAGCAGAACCAGTTTCAATTCTCTGTGCATAAGAACAGGCATCAACAAGATCATCAATAAAATACGGTTTATTGAAATCTCGGAAACACCTGTCTAGCACCTTATACCGTAAGTAGGCATTGCTTTTAACTGTCATACCACAAAGATACATTATTAGTGCAATATAATTGCACTTTGAATTTATTTATTTTATACAATTCAAACTATTGTTTTCTATAATGTTGATTTTCAACGTATTAAAAATTATTTTCTATTTATGCACTTTAATTGCACGATTATACATATCTTTGCATCCGCAACATAATTATAGAAATGAACAGCGCTAATAGTACAACTAATAATCAAATGAAAATCCTCAGACAAAAGTCAAATATGGTTTTGCACTTTCATTGCATAATTATACATAATACCATATAAAACTTATTTGAAACACAAGGACACTATATGAAAGAATCCCAGCAAATAGAAACCCTTCTGCAAATACTAAAGGCAAGCAATAGTCTTAGAAAGAACGTATTTGAGATTTTAAGTAATCACAGCGCAACGCTGGAGATATACCCTAATACTGTTATTAATGGGCTTTCAATTGGCCTTGCTCTTAAACATGGAGCCAAGAATGTAGCATTCATAAGCCCAATGCAAAGCGGAAAATCTGGAAGCGTATTTTTTCTGAACTACGTCTTAAGTGAAATAGGCTTCTTGAAAGCTGATCAAAATGTACTCTTCCTTACCAGTATGAGAGATACTGACCTTTACAATCAAAACATTTTGAATCTTCAGAAACAATTTTATGACTTTTCAAGAAAAGAATATTGCGATAGTAAAATTTTTGTGAAAAAAATCGATGAGCTTTTTAAATATCCTGATCCATTTAAAATAGTAAAAGACCGGAATATTGGACTTTTTGTTCGCGATGAAGATCATTTTGGCGCAGGAATTAACAGCACTTTTGACTGCGGATTTATGCAGGAGTTAAGGGCACAGCTTCCGGAAATGCCGTTAGCAACTGTAAGCGCAACCCCATTTGATATAATAGATTCAATAAACAAAGGCTTCAATGTAACTCCAGTTTTAGGAAAGGTCCCGGAACAATATCTAGGAATAAGCAAGATGCTGGAACTTGGTCTGGTTGAAGATATTGACCCTTCCTTCACACCTTATATCAGCAGAACGAATGCTAGAGGAGGAACTGTTTATGAAATATCTCCAAAATTCAACGAATACATGCAACACCTGCTATCATTTAAAGATGGCGTAGGAATTATAAGAGTTGGAACTTCAGAAGAAGCGTTTTTACTGAGAAGAATAGCTGCAAATAAATATAGACAAGCTGTAAAAGCCCTCGCCATCGGGTCAGATTCTGGCTGTGATTATTCGATTTCATCAGGTATGGAGCAGGTAAAAATACTTGTCAATACACAAAAGCAGCGAGTTTTATTGATTGTTGTAAATGCACTTTCTGCCGGAAAAGATTTTAAATCACTAAAAGAAAAAATCAGATTTGGTATAGAAACAAGAATGATGCAATTAGCAAATGGGGCACAAGGCATACCAGGTCGGCTATGTGGATATCATCAAAACCGTACATTCAAACTATTAGCATCAATACCACTACTCCAAAAATATAGTGAGTTTGAAAATAACTGGGAACTAATTAATGACGAAGACTGGAAGAATGATCTTCTACAGTTTGGAATTAGAAGCTTATGTACTCATGTTAAATTACAGCAAAAAAGAAAATCAGGAGAATTTACGCCGATAATAAATAATCCTATTAGGGTTAGATACGAGGACCTAAAAACAAATTCTGCCCGAAAATCACTTCATTTTTTAGATGATGAAGCATATAAACAAATATTGAAAGCATTTGATACAGATATATGGTTTGAAGAAGCTGGATTCCGGTTAAAATCAGGAAAATCAAAAACAACGCTAAGGGTTGCTTCAAGTTATAACAAGGTAGATAATCGCGTCTATAAGCTTTGGGGTAAATACAAAAAGGGTGATGACTTTGGATCGGTAATGTTTAAAAAGAAGAGATATAATTACGGAATTCTTATTTCCAATATTCCTATCGGAAAAAAAACAAAAAGTGGTATTTCAAATGACATACATTTTAGGGGTATAGAAATTTATAAAGCAGGTATTAAAATGATTGTAAGATCGCGGTCTATAACCAATAATCATTCAATGTATAATATGCAGTAGCTTATGGAGAATGGCAATGAATTTCAAAAGAGGTTGATCGTTATTGATAGCAGTTTAAAACATTCTACTTCATCGGATTTCGAATTAGAATCGCAAACAATCATACACTGCAAGATCAAAGCCTGTGAAATTCTTAAGCAGGGTGGTTGGGCAAATATTAGTCCAAGCACCTATTTGATAAACGGCCAATCGGATGAAAGGCTAAAACTAATCTATACTGAAAATATACCTCAGGCACCACATCGGCATTTTTTTCGTCATTCTAACGATTGCCTATACTTCACACTGGTCTTCCAGAAACTTCCGGAAACATGGACAACTTTCTGTTTATATGAAGAAACAGCGCTCGGGGATGGTTTTTTTGTTGGGGAAGTGCCAAAAAACAAAAGTGGCGTTTATCGGATACGAATCAACTAAATATGACAAATATGGAATACTCTGTCGGCAACTTAAATAAAGAAACAAGAATGAATCTTGCGCTTAGCTACGTAAATCAAGATATTGTCACAAAATTCTGTGACGAGTACTCAATCGATGAAGGACTGGGTAAAGATTACTTCCAGGAAATAAAGAAGTTCTTATTCCTCTGTGCAAATACTACAGACAGACTAGCTCCATCTGCTGAGTTAGACAAAATTTGGCACACCTTTATTCTTTTCACAAAAGAGTACAGACAGTATTGCCAGCAATTTCTGGGAAAGTTTATAGATCATGTACCAGAGGTGAAAAAAGACACTACTGTAGCAAAAGAAAACTGCTTGCAGAACACAATAGCACATTATGAGCGTGAATTTGGTGAACTAAATAATCAAGTTTGGCAAATACCCTTTTTAAATACCACGGACGAGGATGACGATTCAAATTGCAGTGAGTGCTCGAGCTGTAATAATGAATGCCAATCGTGTTCATCGTGTGAGGGCCGTGGTTCTCAACCAAGTTGTGTTTATACTGGGAATTGCTTTGACTGCACTGACTCTGGATATAGTTGTGTTGGTGAGAATCCGAATGACCTATAATGGGTAATATGTTTTGCGAATAGATACCTAAATTATATATTGTCTCTGACAATAATATAGAGAGCGCGTTAATAATGTAACATGATGCATTATACTGCATCACTTTGCAGCGAAATATTTTTAGTAAATGGTAAGTTGTAACAATATGTGAACTATCTTGCAACTGTACACGCGGCGGTAGCACTGCCGGCGAAATTACCCCCGCTCGTTCTGAGCTTGTGACATACGTGAAATTAAATTAATTATTGGGGTA
>Ga0194116_10005793_pt1 | contig 13463 bp, 17 predicted proteins | sample TA2MahsurfametaG_4_FD_148617 | JGI IMG/M metagenome (GOLD analysis project Ga0194116, IMG submission 148617) | Freshwater microbial communities from Lake Tanganyika, Tanzania - TA2015008 Mahale S9 surface | ecosystem: Environmental > Aquatic > Freshwater > Lake | place: Tanzania: Lake... | reverse complement strand
AATCCCCAATCCCCAATTTTTTTTATAAAGTTTTTTTGAAAGAAAATGAAATTTTTATTAAAAAAAAATTAATTATTAATATAAATATATTAAATTTCAGCTAATAAATTCAATATAATCTATTTCGAAAGAACTTATAATTTATATTTTTTTTATACATTATAAATAATATTTTTTATATAACCTAATGGCAGAAATAAAAAAGCCGACTGAAAATGAAACTATGAGCAAAGGCAAAATTTCTTCTTATCATGAAAAAGAAAACGAACTTATAACAGAAGATGAAAAAATAAATAAATTAAATTTTGTTCCAGAAATACAAAAAGAAAAAGGTGAAATAATTCATAATACCGAAATTAGTAATAAAAATTCATATAAAAAAGATTCATTATTTGAAGAAAAAAAAAATAACAATGAGGATTTATCTCAAAAAGGAATAGTTGAGTCCAGATATTCATCTATAAAAAAAAATTCAATATTTCATGATAATAATAATTTTACTGAAAGTAAATCGAAAGAAATCTCTGAAAAAAAAAATAATGAAAATATTACTAATAAACAATATTTTCAGAAAAATAACAATAATAATTTGAATTCGAATACCAATGATGAGATCAACAACGAAAATTTAAAAGAAGACGAAAATAGAGACTTAAAAAAAGGAAAGCTTATGAATATTCAGAATAATTTTGATAAAGACAATAATATTAGCTTTACAAACATCTCCAATAATAGAGCTTCTGACTTTTCTAATAATGATCTTAATAAAAATTACAATAATAATTTCAATAATATAAGTAACGTGAATAATGTTAACTTAAATACAAATTCAACTCTTAACGTGAATTACTACAATTATAAATTTGAAAATTTAGCTCAAAGAAGCATCAATCAAAATAATTTTAATTTTAATTTTCAAAAGAAAAAAGAGTTTGATTTAACAATAGGAGAAGTGAAGAGAATATTTAAAATATTCAAAATAATAGCAGAAGGAGAAAAACAAGTTGAATTAGTTAGACAAATTTTATCTGAAATATCAAGGTTCGATCCTTTTGCAACTTTTAAATATTTCGATGAAGATGGAAAAAACTATTTAATAAAAAATGATTTTCAGAATTATTTAAAGTAAAGCATTATTAATAAAAATTTTTAACTACTCTTAACTATAAATAAAATAAAGCTTTTACTTATTCTGTTCTCGATAAAAAATTGAATATTTTAATTAATTTAAATAGGAGAAATAGAATAGCTTTTGAATCAGATCAATTAAAAATGATTGTTTCAAGTTACGATGCTGATCATGATGATAAACTCACATATTCAGATTTCATAAACATGATAGTAACTTCAAAAGATCCAATCTTGAAACAGCTTGCAATTAAGTTCAGCAAATCTTCAATGTTGAAAGAAGCAGAGAATAAATTAAATTCGAAATTAGCAGAACAAGTGGAAGCCAATCTTATTAAATTTTTTCTTAAAGAGATGGAACTTTTTAGAAATTTAAATAATTTTATAAAAGAAATAAGAAATGATTATAATGAGATTACTTTTATTTCTAATTTATTCTCTCAATTGGATCTTGAAAATCAGAATTATTTCAGGGAAGAGCAGTATAGCAATCTATTTATTTTTAAAAGATTTTTTTTTAATATATAAAATATTTTTTTGGATCTTTTGAGATTGGTTAATGCTATTTAAGCTTTGTAATAATCTTTAATATTAAAATCTATCTTTCTATATTCTTTAATTTACTATTAAAAAAAGCCTAAATTTCTTCTTCCAAATTTGCGAAAAAAACTACGATTTAAGAAGCCTTAAAATAAACTTCTGCGGATCTGAAATAAAAGCAATTTTCAACAGATTGGATGTCAACAAAGACGGAAAAATTCACTATTGGGAGCTCAAAAATTTCTTTAAATTCAGAGATTATTCGAGAATTTCAGGCTTAGAAGATTTAGAATATAGGTCAGGAAGCAGCCAATATAATTTTCAAGCAACTTTTCCTTTAAATAACAAAAGTATTCAAAATGAGAAAAGCTTATTGGATCACAAATATCCTAGCAAAAATAATATAAATTATAACTACAAACCGAATAAAAATAATTTTGAAAAATTTTCCAATGGAAATTATAAATCTCCTTCTAGTAATTCAGGTTTTAATTTCAATGAAATTCATAATGAAATCGAAGAGAAAATAGGAACTATTAATAAGCTTATACAAAACGATAAAAGCAAACAAGAATACATAGAAAACCAAGTCAAATTTATTAATGAGGCGGAAAATGTTAAAAAATACATAGGAAATGAATTTAATAAAATAAATAACCCTAATGCTGTTTCAAAGGAGCCTACTTATAATAATAATCCAATTTATAATTGTAAAAATAATTCAAAGGATATTGATTTAAACAACAAAAATGATCAATTAAATAGACCTAAAAATTTAAATTCTATTAATCCTGTTTCAACAATTAAATTTTTAAATAATTTCAATAACAATCCTAATGTTAATCAAAATATTAACGAAAGATCAGATCTAGAAGAAGATATAAACAATAAAGGAGGAGAAAACTTGAGTAAATTTGATAGCAAAAATTCAAATAATAATAATTTAGAAGACAAAAAAACTATATCTGGTGAAAATTTTAACAAATCAAAAAAATTCTCAAATTCAAAATTTGGTTTTGCTGCTTTTGAAGAGATCAAAAACAATAATACATATGGAATAAAGCTAAACTTAGAAGAAGAGATTTTTCTTCAATTTTTAGTCGATTTAGTCCAGTTAAATAAAGAGACTGAAGCAATAAAAAATGATCTGGCTAGAAAATATGATTTTTCTATTCTGAAACTATTTAAAATATTTCAAGATGCTGAAGAAGAAATTGAAGTTTTTAATCATGAAAAAAATTTAATAAGATCAAATTATAAAAGTCCAATAGAAGAGTATAGAGAAAGAACAAACTACCCGAATACTTTTAATTTAACCAATAAATTCAATCAAACTAACAAAAGCTTTTCTAGTTTAAATAATACCAATGATGAAAAAAATCAAAATCAACAACAGAGTTTTAACATGAGTTATTTTAAGAGTTTTCCTATTGGAAGAAAAAACAAAGAAAATGTAATAAGTAAATACGCATTCAAAAAAATTTTGAATACTATGGATATATATCCAACTTTAATAGAATTGAAATTAGTGTTAAATAGGTTTAACAATAAAGAAGCAGATTTTAGGTAGAATTTTGTTGTCAAATTTTTTTAAACTTAATTTGCCTCATATTTTCGAGTTAATTAAATCTTTGATTAAAAATATTATTTTTTAAAATATTAACTTTTAATTTTTTAACTTAATAGCTTCGCAAATTTTTGTTTTATGTTCCTTCCTTTTGATGAGGCATATCGCAAAATAATGAATATTCAGAACAATTATAATATGAGTTATAATTTTGATAATAATTTATCACAATCAAGCTTCACTCAAGAAACAGAAAATTTATTGAATAGTTTATTACGCAAGTTGATAAGTAATGAAAACAAAATAGAGGTATGGAGGAATAAATTGAATAAAATGGCTATGTTTTCTGTGAAAAATATATTCAGCAAAATGATTGATAATAGGATGCCTGAGACGAGATACGCTTTTATCACAAAAATGGATTTGGGTTATTATTTGACCCATATTGATAATATTACATATCACAGTATTGACTTGAGAAACGATATTGAAATGATCATTCAAATATTTGATAAAGATAAAGATGGAAAAATATCTTTTAATGAGGTAAATTTATAAAAAATTTAAAATTCTTATTATAATAAAAAAAAGAATTAATTCCAATATTTTTCAAATTTAGTTTGTTGATGAAATTTTCCCTCAAGCATCAGATCTGAATTAGAAATATTATTTTAAAAAATTGATTTTTACTAATAAAATATCAAATAATGAAAAAATCAAGTTTTTATTTATTTAAGATTTATTTAAATTTAATTACCTTTTAAATTTAAAATCATTTTCGAGATTAAAACAATATTAAAATTTTGGTTCCTTAATTAAGAAAATTTTTAACTTAGTCTTATCAATATATTAAAATAAGAAGAATAATTACTTATAATTGTCTGTGATAATCCTTTTAATTTTAATAAATTAAAATAATAAACTTCATTAGTACAACAAAATATTATTCAATATAAGTCAATTTTAGAATTCCTATTTAAAGCGATAATTCAAAATAATTTTTAATATCTATTTGCTGAAAGACATTCACAAGTTGTATTTAATCTTTTAGTTTTCTTTTATATTCTTAAAGATAAATATTCTTAAAATTCAAATTAACAGTTTTTTCACAAATAAAGAAGTAGATAATAATAATTTAAAATACTAATCTCAAATTTCTAAATTGCATATTTTTCATCATCAAATAAATAATCAACATCTAAATTTTGTGATAATGCTAAATTAACAAACTTAAGTTCAAAATAAAAAGTAAACATAAGCACTGAATTTATTACATGAATAAAATATGGAAACATTGCAATTACAGTTATGTAGTATTCTTTAATTAAATTTTCCAAAAATCCTATATTTAAAATTTTCGAACCATGTAATAAAAAAGCAATATAAACCAAAGTGAAGAAGCATAGATAAATAAGAGTAATAAATTTATACAAATACCAAATATCTTCATTCATTCTGTTGGCATTTAGATTATTTTTGCCTTTCAAAAGACTCAAAATTGAAAGAGAGTATACTGAAAATAAAATATTAAAAAAAACGAAAGTTAAGAATGTCAAATGAGATATATCAATTTCTAGATTAGGTTGAATTTCTTTTACAATATTGTAATAATTTTCAAATATTGGAGGTGTTATTCCTTTAGCAAAATTTAAAAAATTTGAAATCAATCCGAATACCATCATAATGTTAAGTTTAAAAGAATGGTTTTGATATTCAGGAACTTTAAATCTTTGCTTAAGAACTGAGTACAGGATTAATACAATGGAGATTCCAGTAACTGAAGTTGAACAGGTGTATATATTATAGATAAAAGGGTTGATTTTTGGCAAATTATAGTAATTTGGGATTTTTATGTTTTTATATTTTATATCTGTTGAAAATTCTATCATGTTCATATAACGAATAAATAGCAGAATGATTATTATTAAAAGAGAAGAAAGTAAATAAATAACTGGTAAAATTGATAATGTAGCTACATTATTAGTTAGATAGCCTTTGGTATTGTTTGTGATTTTGTAGAAATTGTATTTTTCTGGATATTCGTTCATTATAGAGAAAGTTTCTTCTGATTCCGTGCGCTTTTGGAATTCTTTTTTTTTAGGAGCTAACAGGCTCCCCATAAAACTTTTGATTTTTGTAGTAATCTGCATTCTTCCTTTGAATAAATAATTAAATAATTTTTATAAAATTTATTTTATTAGAATTTGAAGATTTTAATATTGATAAATTATAATTTTCATTAAATAGATTTATTGAATTTGATTTTTTTTCATGAAAAAAGTTTATTTTTCAAGTAAATGTTTTATTTTTAATGTTACAAGATAACTTAAATCAAAAGTTTCTGAATGTGGAAGCTCTTTTTAAACTAAATTCTTTTATTAAAATAGGATTTAAGCAATTATTTTAATATGTATAAATAATTATAAGATATTTATTTAAAAACTGATTTTATTTTTATTAAGCTCTGTTGCTTTTGCATTAATTTTAAACCAGAAATTTTTTATTGAATATTTAATTAAAATAAGAATATTTATTATAAAAAAATGTATTAAATTGGTTCTCCGTCAATATCATCGTCTATATTAGGAACAATTTCAATTTTTTTTTCTTCTATTTTATTTGAGGTTTTTACGATTTTGCCAGAAGGTTTTATTTCTGTTGATTTTTCTATTTTATTCAATTTTCCTTCATCAGACATTTTCCTGGGTTTAGGATATGTTAGCATATCTATTTCCTCATCAATGTCTTCAAAATTCATATATTTGTATTCCACAATATCAACAACTAAACCATCAATATCACTTTCTTTGATCTTTTTATAAGATTTCTGCATAGACTCTAAAACAATTTTTAAATTTTCTATCGTAATATCTAATTCACAAATTTTCTCCTTAAATTTATTAGCCATGTTTTTTTCATTTTCTTTTTTTTCTTTCTATAAAATTAAAAGAAATTTAATTAGAAATCGAATATAAATAGAATATCTTGATTAGAATTTCTGCTTTATGAGAAATATTAATTACTGTTTGGTAATCTGTTATTAAAGTTTGCTCCTTTAAGTACACTAATTTTGATATAATATCTGACAATTCTCCTTTGATTGAGATTCCTTTAGCTAATGCCTTAGATTTTAAATCTTGGGGACTTTCAGTTATAATCTCTAATAATTCATCTTCATATTGTTCTAATTCAGTTTTAATTGTTTTATTTAGATGTGAGTTTTCTTTATCAGATTTCTTCTTTTTTTTTAGAAGAGTAAGTTCTAATCCATTATAATATTCTTCTTCGAAAATTTGCCATCCTTTCCAAATTCTAATGAGATTAGATACCTTATCTTTTAATGATTCGGCACTTATTCTTCCTTCAAAAGATCTATAAAATATTTTATTACACATTTCTAATAAAAATAAAAAATAGCTTAAATAACTCACAAGTAAAATTGGTTGAACTCTTCAAAAATCTCTGGCAAAATTAATTCAATTTCTTTTTTGTAGCAATGTGAGTTGAATATATTAGTGTTTTTGCAATTATACATCAAGTCGGATATCAAATAAAGATATAAAATCTTTATTTTAAATCAATTTTTTAAATTTCATTAAAATTACCTTATTATTGTAATTTTTAGACTCTTTAAGAAATTTGAAAATTGTTTCCATTATTTCTTCTGCATTTTTAATATTTTCATAACAAAAAATCAAAGCAATTTTTATATCTTTTTTCGTAGAATTTATATTTTTTAGAATTTCATTAAATATTTCTTTTTTTTTTATTGTTAACGGAATTTTTCCGATCTGATTGTATTTAGATAATATTTCCTTTTCTTCTTCGTCATTTTCAACATCACTGGAATCTTCATCTGATCCTGATTCTAAAGCATTTTCTTTAATTTTATTAATAAGTGCAGAATCTTTTTCTTTTTTTAGTGCTTCTTCATCTAAAATATTTCAATATGAAAAATTTTATCAAATATTTATTTATTTCTATATAAAAAGATAAAAAATGTGCTTCTACTTTTTTCACTTTCTAATTTTTTTTGTTGATTTACAGCTTCAATTGGATCGAAAATTGGAGGCACCCAAATTATACCTCCTGGATTCATTTGGAAAGGTTCTTTTCTCCAATTTGTTAAACTATCACCTTGAAATAAAGAATAAACTCTCCATCTATAATAGTTATTTTCCTCTGTGTTTGGATATATCATAAACCCGTATTCAGGATTTTGCCTTTCTCTTTGCAAAATAGTTTGTTCTGTTATATATCCTTCCTTTATTTGATTGTTTTTAAAAATAAAATATTTTAAATTTTATAAAATTCCAAATAATTTGAAAATTGAATAAATTTACTTTAAAAACGATCATGCTTATTTCGTCTATTTTTTTTCTTAGTTCATTGTTTTCAGGAAATTTGACATATAAATGTAGGATTGCATACATCGGATGAGTAGGAAAATTTGGCTTTGGGGGAGGATATACTAGAAGCTGAGGATGAAGTAAAAATGCTGGGTTTATTTGGGGAACATACATTGGAGAATAATTGGTCTGATATTGATAAGGAGGGAAATTTTGATGGATTATTCCAGGCTGTTGAAAAGGTATTTGTGGTATATAATTATTTTCACTATTAGGATGAACAAGAGGCTGAACAAATGGTTGTTGTAAAATTGCCGTATTAGAAATAGTTTGATTTCCTTGGATAGATGGCATTAGAATTTGAGATTTGGAGATACTATTACTGTTAATTTTTTGATGAGAATCAACAATATGATTTTGGGTTGTGTTTAAGAGAGATTGTGAACCTGATGTAAGATTTACGGTTGAATTAGGAATTTGCTGAATAATATTATCTGGAATTACTTGTCTATTTATAGGTGTTTGAGGCTGTTGACAAGGAGTAAGTTTTTTTCCATATTTAATTTTTACTGGTTGGCCTAATATTATTTTGTTTTGTTTTGAGATTAACGCATTTTCTGCAGATTCAGCAGAGGCAAAGTTTATAAAAGCTATAAAATGTTTTATTGTTTCACATTTTGGAGGGATTATTTTGATACTTTCTATTTTACCAAAAACACCAAATTCTCTTGTAAGAATTTCATCTGTAATAAAAGGAGACAGATTGCCTTATTTATATTTAAAGAGTAAGTAAATTTTTTTTTTTTATTAAATCATTAAAGATAAAAATAAGATATTTCTCTAAAAGAATATTTCTTTAATTTTTACATAAATAAAGATTGGAATTTTTTTCATTATCTTTTCCACTTAAATTCATCTGTATTTCATTATCTGTTATTATTTCCTGAATCAAACTTCTTCCTTTAAGAGATCTCTTTTCTAAATCATTTTGTTTATTTCTATCAAGAGAAGATGCTTCAGTGCTACTATTAAAATTATTTGCGTTTATATTATTAGTAAACTGCGTTGAAAGGTAATTGGGATTTTGAAATGCCATGGGCAAATTAGTTTGAAAATTATTTGAAATATTATATTGCAATGAATTCATTTCATATAGCTGGCCTTTTTCTTGCATAATAGAATTATCATTTGCTCCAATGAATCCTCCTCTAATAAACTGTGTCGGAGCTTTTTCTTTAAAAGAATCTTGAAAATCTTTTAATAATTGTGTATTTTCTGGAATCTATTTTTATTTTGATATTTTTTTATAAATTATTTCTTTCAGGATTAATATCAAAGCTATGGAAATAACATATATAAATAAATTAACCAATATTTGTCTTAAATAGAATATTTTATCCTCAAATAAAATTTATGATCATACACTATCAGAAAATTTGCTAACTCTTTTCCTTTCTTCGGGTTTCTTTTCAGAAGTTTGACCTTGCATTTTTTAAAAATTATTCTTTTATTATTTTAAATGTCAATCAAATTAATTTTGAATTATTATTGATTTGAAAGTAAATAAATCTTTTTTAGTGTAATTTTTTAAATTAATGTGACTATCAATTCTGTAATTTATTTTATTAAAACAATATAAAATTATATTTAAAAAGAAGGTGTTAGTAAAATAAAGTAATATTTATATCTTTATTTCGAAGCCATAATTAAAATTATTATAAAATTATATGAAATTTAATCTATAATAAAATGGGATGTGCATGTTTCAAATCCGATGTTGTTATTAAATCCAATAAAAATCTTATGCATTTATCAAGTAATAACTTTGCACAGAGTTATGAAAATAATTCGAGAAGAGGACAAAATTTAGAAAACTTTCAAAATAGAAATTCCCAAAGAAATCAAGTTAATGAAAATAATTATAATAATAACAATAATATTAACTATTTTAGTAACTTAAATAGCAATAATCCGAGGCATCAAAGTATTCACAGTAGAATTAATCAGAATGATAATTCTTCAAATCAGAACAATCAAAGTAAATTTTTTTATTATTTAGGAATTTCAAGTATTAGAAATATTCAATTATATAATGAATTTCTAAATCCACATCAAGATGACTATCAACCTCATTTACAAATGAATGATGTTCCGAACTTTAATATGCCTCAAATAAGTAAAATATGTTTCTATTTTTAAATTTTTTCTTAAAAGTTTTGTAAAACAAAAATTTAATCAAAAAATTTGCTTTGTGTCTATAACTTATCGAAAAATATAATACTCATCATTGAATAATATTTTTATTTAAAATTATCTCCAGATGAAGTTTATGTCGGACAAGGATATAAAAGAATGAAAGGATATATTTGTCGGATAAGTAAAAAAGAATTAGAACAAAAAAGAGAAGAATTTTGGGGTATTCACATCTAAAAAATTAAAAATCAATAAATATCTTAAACATTTTTTTTAATATTCTTAAAAATTTATTAAAGCAACAAGGGTTCAAGGTGATCCTACATCTTGGGAGTTATTAAGATTTTTATGTGAAACAAAAGATATGGATGAAGGTTCGATATTGCTAATTATTTTTAATATATAGCTGCTATCCTTTCAACGATGCAAGACACTTTAATCAGACCATTAAAATCATGTATTAATGTTGTTTATGATTCAAAAGGGATTCTATATGAAATACCTAATTATTGTATAAATGATCCTTACAAATATGAGATAGAAGATTATGAAAGTGATCCTAATTCAAAAAATATTCAAGAAACAAAAATAAAAGTATTTAAATTCTAACAAAAATTATAAAACTTTAGATTTTTGTGAAAAAATTGAATTTTAAATGGGAGATTCAAATTTCTAATATGGAAAAAATATCTAATTTAAAGATATACTTAACTCAATTAGATAATGATATAATTCCATCTAAAGATAAAATCCGTTTATTTTTTGGTGGAAAAGAGTTGAAAGACAATAAAAAAATAAGTACTTATAAATTCGAAGATGGAAGCTTCGTACAAATGCTGTAGATATATTTAAATATAATGTATTAAATGGTATATTATTTTTATCCTAATTTATTTTAAAAAATATTATTAAATTTGGAAATTTCTCAAAACCAAAATCTTTAAAAATAAAGGAGTCAACTAAAATAAATAAATATTGCTAAATAAAAATAAAGTTTCTAAACGCAAATTTACATAAATAATAAAAATTTTAAATCTAGTATTGATTACAAAAATTTACTCCTACTTGATTTTTTATATAAAATTTTAAATTATGAAAAATTTACTTTATAACTTATTATTAAACATTAATAAACATTATAGTTTCTTAAAAATTAGAAACTGAAGTTCTAGAAAAATTCTTCAATCCACATAATAAAACCAACAATTGAATCTTTTGTAACAATCTATTATTGCAAATAATAAATAAAGAAAGATGTATAGAGGTTGACATATAATCCCAATCAAAATTATTAAAACTATAATTATTTTATCCCAATAAGTATATTTAGGATCTTCATTGGAATATACATTTTTGCTTCTGATATTTCCTCCATTTGATTCGTTATTATATTCATATTGAGAATTATCTTCATCTTCATAATATATTTGAAATTTTCTTTCTATATAGCATCTTGTAAATTCATATGCACAACCGAATAAAATAAAAAACGCAATTATAAAAATAATAGCCAATATTCCAAGTATACAAGAGAGAATAAGCCAAAGAGTTTTTAAAAATGGATTGTTCCATAATTTGTTCTTTTTTACGGAGTCTAAAAAAGTAATAATTTCAATCATTAAAATTATAAAAGTAAATAAGAATTTATTTGAAATCGTCAATTTTTGAATTATTTATACTATATCTCATTCCAGGACATCCTCTAAAATTATAGATTGCGTAATGATCTTGTGTATAATTTTTCATACATAGCCAGAAAAATTCAAAATTACAATTAACACATTTCATATGATTGCATCCTTCATTTTTTTCTATTATTACATTGCATACAGGGCATTGTTTATAGTTTACCGATTTTGTTTTATCTTTGTGTATTTGATTTAAAACTTGTCTAAGAAACTAATTAATTAAATTCGATTCTATTTTGCAAAAATTATGAAAAATTTAACACAAATTAGAGAGAATTTAAAATTTGAATTTAATTTTTTCAATATAATTTTACATCATTGCATTTTCCTTTTAAATGCCAACCAGATGTTTTACATTTTGCACAAAACTTGTGACCCAAATCGCATTGTATAAATGGGCTTTCTTTTAGATCCTCGTTTATTTCCAAAATATTTTCACAATCTGGAATTGGGCAGTGAATGAAATTTTTGGAAGGATTTCTCAATTTTATTTGACCATTTTTAAACTTTTTGTATTTAGTATAAAGCTGATCTCCAATAAAACATTTAATCTCTTCTTCAATTAATATTCCAGGTTATCCCCCGTAAAGACATTTTATATTAAGTACCTAAATTATATAATTTTTTATAATACTCTACCATTGTTTATGCTAATCGTTATATGACTTGTAATATTTTTGGCAAAACTTATGTCCGCAACCTAATTCAACTTTATTATTAACTTCAAGTTTTTCACTGAAACAAATTCTGCAAATATTAGGATCTTCAAAGTCATCTAAAGTTTCTTTATCTATATTTATATTCCTATTAATTTTATTAATTGATAATTTTTTGCCATTTTGATAAGTATCCTCTAATTTAGGGATTGTGTATAAAGAAATAGGGGATTTATTATCTCTTTTATTTGTCATGACTATGTTAGTGTTGGGATATTAATAATTCCTCTTTTTTTTTCTTTCTCTTCAGCGCTGTCATTAATAGGGCTCTCACTGGGTTTTAAATTAACAAATTTCAAATTTAATATATCAATATCCAATTTGATTTCACGAAAATCAAAATCTAAATGTTCATCAGGAGTCCCACCGCAAATAATGCATTATTTTCCTATTTTATTTGAATATATATCTTGTATATTAATATTCTGATGGCTTTCTTGGTAAATATTACGATTTTGATAATTTTTGTCAATTGTAATATTAGAATTGTTTTTGCTATTTAATTTACTGTTGAATTTTGAATTATTTTTACTGAAGTTTGTTTTAGAATGAAAAAAACGATGATTATATTTTCCAGTTTCATTGTCCTTCATCAATATATATATAGCATCATCGATAGTTTTAAATTTATATGTTTTAAAAGCAAGCATTATTTGATCAATGCTGAATCCAAATTCTATTAAGCTTTTAACAATTTCTTGATGTAAAGCTTGTTTTGTTACACTCTCTGATTTTTCATTAATTCTTAAATTAGTTTCATTGGTAGAATAATTATTATTAAAATCATTAGTCTTATCTTGCTGCTGATCAGTTCTATACCCAATGGAGAATTTGTTGAATAATGACATTTTGGATTTAATTAAAAATTAATCATATCCAATTTTAAATAACTAAAAGATTTATAACATTCACGAAATTTTTTTAATTGATTAAATTTTTTATATCAATTATTTTTATTAATTATTAATTTAAAGCATAGTTTTAATTTTATTGATTCAATTGGTATAAAATGAATTATTATAAATTTTTAAATTTAAAAATTTAAAAATAATTAGAAATTTAATTTTTAAATAAAATTAATAAATTTTATACTCATAATACTCAAAGAACTGATTTATATTTGGGGATTGGGGATTGGGGATTGGGGATTGGGGATTGGGGATTGGGGATTGGCCCCAATCCCCAATCCCCAATCCCCAATCCCCAATCCCCAATCCCCTACTTATCATTATCAACTCCATATCAATTAAATTTTACAAATTCGCTCTCAGTTGAGTTAATA
>Ga0194116_10005792_pt1 | contig 13464 bp, 14 predicted proteins | sample TA2MahsurfametaG_4_FD_148617 | JGI IMG/M metagenome (GOLD analysis project Ga0194116, IMG submission 148617) | Freshwater microbial communities from Lake Tanganyika, Tanzania - TA2015008 Mahale S9 surface | ecosystem: Environmental > Aquatic > Freshwater > Lake | place: Tanzania: Lake... | reverse complement strand
CGTCCATCCTATATTCAGGCAGCAAGGCCGGAAAAGGCCAAGTCCCTGTACGAATTATTTGTGGTGGAACTTGAAAAATTGCTTGGAAAAACTGTCCCTAAGGGTGTTTTTGGCGCAGACATGAAAGTTTCGCTCACCAATGACGGGCCTGTGACTATCTTATTAGAAACATAACCATAACAACCATAAACAAAAAATTTTTGCGTTAACGGAAGTGCTTTTTGGCTGAACCCATGAAACAAATTAAAGTGCAAATAAAAAATTTAAATCACCGAAACGGATTGCTGCATTTACTTACTGCGCGTTTGAGCTGAGTTGCTGACCTCTCCCCCTGATTTTAGCCTCGGATCCAAATTGGAATTGTTGGTGGCTGCATTGACCAGGTTTCCGTTATGCCTTACAGCACTGGCATCTACTCTACATCTCCTTCATCATCTATTTTATCCATTTCTTTTTCAAATTCCTTATCTATTTTATCCATTTCTTTTTCAAATTCCTTGTTAGATTTATCCTCTTCTTTTTTATCAAGATCGTCTTCTATTGCCTTCCATTTTCTGTAGCCTTCCTCATCACCCGCCTCTTGATAAAGCATAGAAATGAGACCAGCTTGTACACTCGCCCCTACAAAGTCATTATTTCGCATACACATCTCATACTGCTTAATTTCATCGGCGGCAAGATTTTTCTCTAGACCACCGCCCCAGTAATACCAGACACCAACTGCTACAATTACGAGCGTTACTAATCCAGAGATAATTTTTGAAGATGAGGATTTTTCTGTGTTTTCCATTTTTTGCAATTTTTTATCAAATATAGTTGTTTTGGTTTTAAAATACAAAATCAATTTAATGATAACCTAATGACAAATATTCCATATCGGTCTTCAACTGCTACTGTATAAATACCAAAAAGTGTAACTTTGCATATTTAAAGCGCAGGTTTTATCTATTTCTTCAGAATGAAAAGAAACGGCATGAACTCTCTTTCTATATTGTGTGTAAACAATAGCTCATCTAAAGTCAAAATATTTTTCAAATAATAAAAACAAAATTTTGTCCTTCAAAAATAATGTATTATCACATACTGTTGTTGAGGTTGTCTTCTCAAATTTGCACTATATACTCTAAAGCCACTAAATCAGAAGTGCCCTGCTGTATCCTGACCAGGTCATTACAATTATCTCTGTATTCGCTAAAGGGCCGCAATATTTTTTCTTAACCTTTTTATATTTTTTACATCAGCTTTTTTAATCGCCGCCTTGAAGACAAGGAGGACATGGTGGTAAGCCCCCCGATGCCATGCTAATCATTTGGGATTGTGAATCTGAATATGTAACTTTGCCCTGTTATGGAAGACGCTAAGCACAACACCAGATTGTACTGGGCCATCACCGCAATATCAGCTTTGGCCTTAATTATGCTTACTATTTTCCTTCCCCAAGGCTTCTGGCTGGCCTTGCCGACCTTCTTTGGCGGGTTGGTAATGGCCATGGACTGGGTTTAATCCAAAAAACCCATATACTCGCTTCTTAGAGTTTTCGTTCAGGCGGTCATGTGCTGAAACGCCGTTCCGCCGGCAGGTTCAGAACCTGCACTCACAAACAACACTTCCCTCAGCTGACGCTGCAGAGCGTTCAACATCAGGGTAAACACATCTTTGCTATTGCGCGTTTTGGCCACAGCATAGCAACCCTGCAGTTGTCCTATCAAGCTGTAAGCCATGCTGCGTGCATCTATCTGGGGCCTCATTTCACCGGCAGCTTTTCCATTCAGAATAGCCCTTTGGATAATCTTCACCTGCGCTTCCAGCACTTCTTCCAGTTTCAGACGAAAAGTCTCGTCCTCGTTGCTCATTTCTACCATCAGGTTGGCCAGCACATCGCCGCGTTTTACCGACAAATCTGTGTTGCTTGTTTTGATACCCTGAATAATTTCATTCAAGGCAGCCGATACGCCGCGCGTCTTTTCCTCCAGTGTTGCCCAGCGCTCCGTATACTTGGGCAAAATAATTTCATCAATGACCGCGTAACCCAGGTCGAGCTTGCCCGGAAAATAATGGTAAAAAGCCCCTTTGGTAATGCGCAGCCGTTTGATTTCTTTGTCGGTTCGAAGGTTTATGAAACCTCCTTCACAGATGGCTTCAAAACAACTATTAAGAATCTTTTCTCTGGTTATTTTAGTCATAGTGGACCACAAATATACCAACCGGTATGTTTTCTGTTGATAAAAACATGGAAAAAGTTTTTTAATTCACAAAAAACATGTTCATGAAAAAGCTCGAACACCGCAAAACCACTGAAACAAAAGTTTTGTTCACAACTTTTAAAAACAACCCTATGTGGATAGTGTTAACAAAGACGATCTCAATCACTATCAGAAATCCTGAAAAATGGACGCTTTACGTCTGCTTTGTTTGCCAGTTCCAGGCATCGCGCAGCATTTCAGGCAGGCCTCTTTTGGCTTTCCAGCCAAGGCGGCTCTCAGCAAGGCTTGGATCAGCCCATACCGCAACTACATCGCCGGGTCTGCGCGGCCCGATTTTATATTCCGGCTTTAGGCCGGTGGCCTCCTCAAATTTAGTCAGAACCTGCAACACTGTGCTGCCCTCACCCGTACCTAAATTGAACACCTCAAAAGTTTTATGTTGTTTGCCTTCCAGAAGCCTGTTAAGCGCTGCCACATGGGCATCGGCGAGGTCGCATACGTGTATATAATCCCTGATGCAGGTTCCATCTGTTGTTGGATAATTGCCGCCATGTACGGTAAGCGGTGGTCTTAAACCGGCCACAGACTGCGTAAGGTAAGGAATCAGATTGCTGGGGACCCCCAATGGCAGTTCTCCGATTAACCCAGTTGGGTGGGCGCCGATGGGATTAAAATACCGCAGACACTGCGTATTCAGCCAGGCACAATCACGTAAAACAGTTTCGCCCATCTGCTTGGTAGCTCCGTATGGCGATACCGCAGGTTTAATGGGCGATGTCTCATTCACGGGCACATTGTCGGGTTCCCCATACACCGTGCAGCTGCTGCTGAAAACAATGTTGGCAATCCCAAATTGTTTCATGGCTGTGAGCAGGGAAATCAGCCCCTGCATATTGTTGTGGTAATATTTTAAGGGCTGTTCTACGCTTTCACCCACATCTTTAAAAGCGGCAAAGTGCATCACAGCTGCTATTTCACCGGATTCGGCAACAATTTTCTCGTAAACAATAATATCGTTTATATCGCACTTATAAAACACAGGTCTGCGACCTATCAGCTTTTCCAGTCCATCGAGCACATTTTCGCGGGTGTTGCTGAGATTATCCAGAATAATAGGATTATAACCGGCTTCATGCAAACTAACCACTGTGTGTGAGCCAATAAATCCGAGGCCGCCGGTTACCAGGATGTTTTTCATGTGTCTGTGCGAATTACAACACCATTTTCCAGGCGGTAGGTTTGTCCGCTTTCCTGGCACGTGGCATGACCATTTGTATCGAACTGCAGTTTGTGGCCGTATTCGCTCATCCAGCCGGTTTGCCTCGCCGGATTACCCACCAGCAGGGCATAATCAGGTACATTTTTCGTCACCACCGCTCCGGCACCGATAAATGCAAATTTACCGATGTTGTGCCCGCATACGATGGTGGCATTGGCACCAATGCTGGCACCTTTCCCTACGTAGGTTTTGGCGTATTGTCCTCGGCGGTTTACCGCACTGCGTGGGTTGGTCACGTTGGTAAAAACACAGCTGGGGCCCAGAAACACATCATCATCGCATATCACACCTGTGTAGATGCTCACATTGTTCTGAATCTTCACGTTGTTGCCCAGCACCACTTCAGGGCTAATAACCACGTTTTGGCCGATGTTACAGTTTTCGCCAATCACACAGCCCGGCATAACATGCGAAAAATGCCATATGCGTGTGCCTTTGCCTATCTGGCAACCGTCATCGATAACAGCGGTGGGATGTGCGGTATAGTTTTCCATCAGATTTGGGTCCAGTTGGCTTTTTCCATCTGGCTCATCTGCCAGGGGGCTCCGTTGTTTTCCAGGTTGGTAAACATGTTATTCAATTCCGCCGGTGCGGCACTCTTTTCCATCACCTGATACTGTCGCATTTGCACGATAATATCCAACGGATTGATGTTTACGGGACAGGCCTCACCGCAGGCGTTGCAGGTGGTACAAGCCCACAACTCTTCTGCTGAAATATAGCTGTGCAGGTCTTTATCATCGGTAGTGGCCGCATCCAGATTGCGTCCCACCTCTTCCAGGCGGTCGCGGGTATCCATCATAATTTTGCGAGGACTGAGTTTTTTACCAGTAAGGTTGGCAGGGCAAACGCTGCTACAACGCCCGCATTCAGTACAGGTGTAGGCGTCCATCAGGTTTTTCCATGTCAAATCCTGCACATCCCTAACACCAAACCCGGCAGGGGGCTCGTAGCCTTCGGGCGGTGTAGCAGAAGGGTCCATCATCAGTTTAACTTCGGTAGTAACGCTTTTCATGTTGGTGAATAATCCTTTGGGTTTCAGCGGCGTATAATAAACGTTGGGGAAGCTCATAATGATATGCCAGTGCTTGCTGTAAGGCACATAGTTCAAAAACAGCAAGATGCCAATGAAATGAAACCACCAGGCGCCACGCTCAACAAACACGAGAAATTCAGTACTGAAACCTTCGATCATGGGAACCAAAAAATGACTTACAGGGAAACTACCTGCGTGGGTATAATGTTCAGCTTTACGAGCCTGTAAAATCTGATCGGCCGCATTCATTTTCAGCAGGGCAGCCATCAAAACAATTTCCACTATCAGAATGGTGGTGGCATCCTTTATGGGCCAGCCCTTGAGTTCAGGGGCATTAAGGCGTGGCACTTTCACTACAAAACGGCGCGCAAGGAATACCACACAGGCCACCAGCACCAGCAAGGCGAGAATTTCAAAAAAGCTAATGGCAACATTGTAAATACCGCCCATGAACGAAAACAGGCGGTGGGTGCCCAAAAGACCGTCCAGCAATATTTCCAGCACTTCTATATTGATGAGCACAAAACCAAGGTAGATAAACAGGTGAAAAACAAAGGCAACAGGTCGTTTGGCCATTTTGCTCTGTCCCATAGCTACCCAGAACATTTGTTTCCAACGCGACGCCGGATTGTCTGAGAGGTCTACGTCTTTGCCCAAAAGGATATTTCGGCGTATAAACCGCACTCTGCCCGCAAAAAACCATATACCGGCTCCGAGGCAAAGCGCAAAAAGGATTTGAGAAATCCAGTGCATGTGTGCGAAAATACAGAAAATGGGTTACAAAGCGGGCAAACTGCCCCGGGTTTGTCTGTATTCATCCATCATTTCACGCACAATCTCTCCCGCCGGCTTAATCTGATGTATAAAAGCACTCGCCTGCCCAATTTCCAGTTCTCCTTCATCTATATCACCTTCAAACATGCCTTTTTTGGCCCTTCCGCGGCCCAGCAGGGCAACCAGTTCATCAGTGGAAGCATCTTTATTGTAAGCCTCTATTACGTCGTTGTAAAACTTGTTTTTTAACAAACGAACAGGGGTTAATTCCTTGAGGGTAAGTTGTGTATCTCCGTCGCCGGCATTGAGTATGGCCTGTTTGAAACTGGCGTGAGCAGAACTTTCAGCACTGGCGGCAAAACGGCTGCCCGCCTGCACGCCTTCGGCGCCAAGGCAAATTGCGGCGGCTATGGTTTTTCCACTGCTGATACCACCTGCGGCTATCAGTGGTAAGTTACAAACTTCACGCACCATGGGAATCAGGCACATGGTAGTAGTTTCTTCACGTCCGTTGTGTCCGCCGGCTTCGAATCCTTCAGCCACAATGGCATCTACGCCCAAACCTTCACATTTTTTGGCGTTCTTGGTGTTGGCCACCACATGCACCACTGTTATGCCGCGCTCTTTCAGCCAGGGGGTCCAAGCGGCGGGATTTCCGGCACTTGTAAACACAATTTTCACGCCTTCGTCAGCAATAATGTTCATTTGGTCCTCAATGTTGGGATACAGCAAGGGAACATTCACGCCAAAGGGCTTGTCAGTATGGGTTTTGCACTTCTGAATGTGGTGTTTCAGCACATCCGGATACATACTGCCGCTGCCAATAAGTCCGAGGCCGCCTGCATTGCTAACGGCAGATGCCAGTTTCCAGCCGCTGCACCAGATCATCCCGCCTTGTATGATTGGAAATTCAATGCCGAGAAGCCGGGTTATTCGGTTTTCCATATCAGTGCTTTATGCCAGCTAGGTGTTCTGTCATTTCTGACTGCAGTTTGCGGGCTTCTTCAGCGGCGGTCTCCGCAAAATCTTCGCCCGAAGAGGCGTACAATATTCCGCGAGAGCTGTTTATCAGCATACCTACATCCTTGTTGAGTCCGGCCTGGCTAATATCTGACAAACTGCCGCCCTGGGCGCCCACACCAGGCACAAGCAGAAAATGTTCGGGTATCATTTTTCGTATTTCCGCAACATAAGCGGCGCGGGTAGCACCTACCACGAACATCAGGTTATCGGGGTATCCCCACCTGCAAACAGTTTCTATTATGCGCTCATACAGTTTTTTGCCTTCGTAGGCATGCGTTTGAAAATCCGCATGACCGGGATTGCTGGTCAGTGCCAGACAGATAATCCATTTGTCTTTAAACTCCAGAAAAGGCCGCAAGCTGTCTTCGCCCATGTAGGGAGCCACGGTAACGGCATCGAAATTCAGGGTCTCAAAAAACGCCCGTGCATACATAGTGCTGGTATTTCCAATGTCGCCGCGCTTGGCATCGGCAATGCGAAAAACAGATTTTGGCAAATAATCCAGAGTTTGTTCCATCCACACCCAGCCACGCGCGCCGTACTGCTCATAAAATGCCGTATTGATTTTATACGATACGCTGTATGGCAATGTGGCGTTGATGATCTGTCTATTAAACTCCACCATGGCATCGTCGTTTTTGGGCAGATGTTGGGGGAGTTTTTCCATTTCCGTATCCAGTCCGGTACAGAGGTAGCTGTTTTTTGAAAAGATTTGGTATACCAGTTCTTGGCGGGTCACGTTGCGAAGTTACGGAGTATTTTGCAACGGATGCCAGACCTTCTTCTAGGGTTTTCGGGCTCGCACGCGTTTAACCCTAACCTCGTCAACACTGCAAAGCTGCCGCGATACCGGCTGGCTAAATATCCCCAATCGAGTCTTCTTATTCAACGTTTTCTGTATTTGCAATCCATTGAGCATAAATGAAAATATCCATGGTTTTATGGACGTTTTGCCAGCGAAAAGTATATAACTTTATCTTAATGAATTCTGTTATAAGATCAAGGTAAGATACTTCAGAACTATCAAAAAAAGCCCGGATTTTCGGGCTTTCTCGTTGGTTTTTTATTAGTGCGCAGCAGTATACAACTCAGCCGCTTTTTTCCAGTTTACAACGTTCCACCATGCGTTGATGTAGTCGGGACGGCGGTTTTGGTAGTGGAGGTAATATGCGTGTTCCCATACATCAAGACCAAGAATGGGTGTACCTTTCACATCGACAACATCCATCAAAGGATTGTCTTGGTTAGGTGTGCTGGTTACCACCAGTTTTCCGTCGTGCACTACCAGCCAGGCCCAGCCTGAGCCAAAGCGTGTGGTAGCTGCATTATTGAACTGCTCCTTGAATGCCTCCATGCTGCCAAATGTTGCGGTGATGTCCGGCAGCAGTTTTCCTTCGGGATTTCCACCGCCTGCCGGGCTCATCAACTGCCAAAAAAGGCTGTGGTTCCAGTGACCACCGCCATTGTTGCGCACAGCCATGCTGTATTTGCTCACATTCGCCAAAAGCTCTTCCAGGCTTTTGCCTTCGCCGGCATTGCCTTTCACTGCATTGTTTAGGTTGTTTACATACGCCTGATGGTGCTTACCGTGGTGGATTTCCATGGTCCTAGCGTCGATATAAGGCTCTAGAGCCGCAAATTCGTAGGGGAGTGATGGTAATTCAAACATAATTAGGGTTTTATTCAGGCAACAAAGTTACGCAAGTTTGGTTCGTTGTGCACATACCCTGATTTTTGCATACAAATTGCTGTCCGCCGCCGATATCGCCCTGCTGCTGGAAATCGCCGCCGTTGTTCTCTCACTGGCTGGGGTAATGCTTGCCGTTAAGCCATACACGGCCAACTGGCCCGTGGCCATGGCCGGAACGCTTCTCTATGCATGGATTTTTTATGATGGCCGTCTTTATTCAAATATGGTTTTGCAATTCGTTTTCATTGGCGTTCAGACCCTCGGATGGTGGCAATGGTCTTTGAAAACCACAGCTAAAAATCCCGTTTCATCCTTTACTCCGCGCCTTTGGCTGACTGAAGCAGTGTTTTTTCTGTCAGGATGGTATTTGTGGACCAGGCTTATCTTTTTTTGGGCCCCCGGAGACGTCACGCCGTGGCTCGATAGTTTTACTGCATCGCTCAGCGTGTGGGCTATTACCCTGCAGGCAAGACGTAAATGGGAAAACTGGATTTTGTGGCTACTGGCAGAAATAATTTATATTCCCCTTTTTGTTTCTGTGGGCAAACCCTTGACTGCGGGGCTTTATGCGGTGTTTTTAATATTGGCGGTCATTGGTTTGCGGTCGTGGTATCGTCAGCGGGTGTGAACTTTTATCCCTATTTTTGCGAGATACGTACAGAAAAATAAATTTGTACGGTGTTTTTCGATTAATTAAAGAATATGGGATGTTCATCTTGTGGTACCAAATCTGGAGGTGGTTGCTCGCCTGCCGGTTGCAAAAGCAACGGCACCTGCGGCACATCGGGGTGCAATGCCCTGAATGTATATGACTGGTTCAGGGACATGAAGCTCCCCGACGATTTTGTAGCCTTCAATATTGTAGAAGTGCGGTTCAAGGGTTCCCGCAAGGAATTCTTTAGAAACATCAACAACCTTGACCTTTACACCGGAGACTATGTGGCCGTGGAAAGTTCAGTGGGCTTTGATGTCGGAACCGTTTCCGCCACCGGCGAGATTGTGCGTCTTCAACTAAAAAAATACAGGGTTCATGAAGATTCCGATCGCATCATGCCCATCATTCGCAAGGCAACCGACAAGGACCTTGAAAAAAAGGATGAGGTAAAACTAAAAGAAAACGCCACCCTGGAAAGGGCACGCACCACAGCTTTCAGGCTCAATTTGCAGATGAAAATCAGCGATATTGAAATTCAAGGCGATGGCCGCAAGGTAATTTTTTTTTATACCGCGGAGCAACGGGTGGATTTTCGCGAATTGATCCGCTTGTATGCTGATGAATTCCGCATGAAAATTGAAATGCGCCATATCAGCTACCGCGAAGAGGCTTCTCGCCTAGGCGGCCTAGGCGTTTGCGGCCGTCAGCTTTGTTGCAGCACCTGGCTCACCGATTACAAAATGGTTACTACCGGAGCGGCACGCGTGCAGAACCTGAGCATTAATTTGGAAAAACTGGCAGGTCAGTGCGGCCGTCTAAAGTGCTGCCTGAATTATGAGCTGGATTTGTATGTGGAAGCACTGGACAAATTCCCCAATGCCAAGGTAGTTAAGCTGAAAACAGTCACCGGCGTTGCCTACAGCCGCAAAACAGATATTCTCAAACAACTGATGTGGTTTAGCTATGAAGACAGCCAGACCTGGATTGCCCTTGCGGTAGATAAAGTAAAGGAGTTCGTGGAAGACAACAAACAGGGCAAAACCATTCCCCCGCTGCAGGATGTAGCCGCCGCAAGTCAGGTGATGGAACAAGTCGCTGCAGCACAAGCACCCGAATTTATCGGAGGATCCGAACTGCTTGAAGACAGGGAAATGGAAACCGAAATCCGAAAAGGCCGCCAGGGCAAAGGCCGCCATCAGCATCCGCACAATAAAGGCGGTCAGCAACACAGGCAGCACGGACAAGGAGGCGGTGGCAATCCCCAGAGGAAACCACAAAACAGCGGCCCCGATAACCGCGGAAACAAAAGGGATAACCGAGGTCCGCGACCGCCTCACAAGAACCAAGGGCCAAAACCAAACAATCCGCCAAATACCTGATATTATTTGCAATTAACTGGGCTGTGCATTAATATTGATGTCCTATTTTGAAGCATCAGCATGATTGCCCCGGTAATACACTGGTATTTTAAACAACGCTATCAGGATATTCAACTAATGGCATCCCATGCAGCAGACAGTCAGGATGTGTGGTTCGAATACCTGCTTGACAAAGGAAAAGATACTGCTTATGGTGAGTCTGCCGGGTTTAAAAATATCCGCAGTTATGTTCAGTGGAAAGCAATGATTCCGGTGGCCAATTACGAAGACCTGAAACCCTGGATTGAACGTACCATGGCCGGAGAACAAGGCCTGATCTGGCCGGAAGAAATCACCTGGTTTGCCAAGAGCAGCGGTACCACAGGCAATACTGCCAAGTTTATTCCCATCAGCTATGAAAGCCTGGAAGACAACCACTTTAAAGGATCTAAGGATATATTAACCCTGTTTTGTGCCGGAAATCCGGAGTCCGAAATGTTTCAGGGTAAAGCCCTGCTTATTGGCGGAAGCCACAAAATCAATCAGCTGAACATACGTGGTTACTACGGCGATTTAAGCGCAGTACTGATTAACCACATGCCAGCATGGGCCAACTTTAAATCTACCCCCGACATTAATATTGCCCTGATGGACAACTGGGAGAAGAAGGTTGAGAGCATGGCACAAGCAACCATCTGCGAGGATGTTACCAGTATTAGCGGGGTGCCAACATGGACTTTGGTACTTTTCAAAAAAATACTGGAAATTACCAAAAAAAAACACATCCACGAGGTTTGGCCTAATCTGGAATTGTTTATTCACGGCGGTGTGAGTTTTACACCTTACCGCGAACAGTTCAAACAACTGCTTCCCGACCCCAAAATGCGCTATGTGGAAACGTACAATGCTAGTGAAGGGTTCTTCGGTGTGCAGGTCAATTCCCAAAGTTCTGATATGTTGTTGGTAACCGACCATGGCGTGTTTTATGAGTTCTATCCCGTAAACGAAGGCCCGGAAGCCGCGGTTCAACTCAGGGACGTGAAACCCGGCGTGAACTATGCCGTCATTATTACCACCACCGGCGGTTTGTGGCGCTATAATCTGGGCGATACCATTCAGTTCAGCAGTACAAATCCGTATTTATTCAAAATTTCCGGACGCACTAAACTCTATATAAATGCCTTTGGCGAAGAATTGGTCATTGAAAATGCCGATACCGCTATCGCGGCAGCAGCTGCCGCAACAAATGCGATAGTGGAAGAGTATACGGCAGCCCCTGTTTTTATGACCGAATCTGAGCCCGGGCACGAGTGGCTGATCGAATTTTCAGCACTTCCTGCGGATATCGAAGCTTTCTGCCGATTACTCGATGAACATCTGAAAGCCTGCAACGGTGATTACGCAGCCAAAAGACAATGCGACCTGGCCATGAAAATGCCCAAAATCAAAGCTGTTCCGTCTGGAACTTTTCAGCAATGGCTAAAACAAAAAGGCAAGCTGGGTGGGCAACACAAGGTGCCTCGCCTGAGCAATGACAGAAGCATTCTGGAAGAAATACTCAGAAGCCTGAAGCAGCCCGCCTGAGATTGGTCATCTCAAAAGCCCTTTGTATCTTCGCCCCATGTACGGAGCGTTACAGCAACACTTGCAGGCCGAATTAAAAACCATCGAAGAAAACGGCCTTTACAAAAGAGAAAGAATCATCGTTACCCCGCAGGATGCCGTTATCCGTCTTCAGCACGGCAAAGAGGTAATTAACTTCTGCAGCAATAATTACCTCGGCCTCAGCAGCCACCCCCGCGTGGTAGATGCCGCCAAACGCGCCATCGACACCCATGGTTTCGGTATGAGCAGTGTGCGCTTTATCTGCGGAACGCAGGATATACACAAAGAACTTGAGGCTAAAATCGCATTGTTTTATGGAACCGACGATACCATCTTGTATGCTGCGGCTTTCGATGCCAATGGTGGTGTGTTCGAGCCCCTGCTTGGCGAAGAAGATGCCATTATCAGCGATTCGCTGAACCATGCCTCTATCATCGATGGGGTAAGGCTTTGCAAAGCACGACGTTATCGCTATGCCAATAACAACATGGCCGAACTGGAAGAACAGCTCATCAAGGCCAGAGCCGAAGGCGCACGCTACATTTTGATTGTGACGGATGGTGTTTTCAGCATGGACGGCTATGTGGCCCAGCTGGACAAAATCTGTGACCTGGCAGAAAAATACAATGCACTCACCATGACCGACGAATGCCACGCAGCGGGTTTCATTGGTAAAACCGGCCGTGGTGTACCTGAATACTGCAATGTGATGGGCCGTGTAGATATCATCACCGGTACTCTGGGCAAAGCCCTGGGTGGCGCCATGGGCGGGTATACCACCGGCCGTAAAGAGATAATCGAAATTCTGAGGCAGCGCAGTCGCCCTTACCTGTTCAGCAACTCACTTGCACCCAGCATTGTGGGTGCCAGTATAGAGGTGTTCAATATGCTCACCGAAACCACGGTACTGCGCGACAAACTGGAAGCCAATGTGCACCGTTTCAAGGTCGGCATGAAAGCCGCAGGCTTTGACTTTAAGGACGGAGACAGCGCTATTGTACCCATCATGCTGTATGATGCAAAGCTCAGTCAGGTAATGGCTGACAAGCTTCTGCAGGAAGGCATTTATGTAATCGGATTCTTCTACCCTGTGGTCCCCAAAGACCAGGCCCGTATCCGTGTACAGTTGAGTGCTGCCCACGAGTTTGAGCACATTGACCGCGCCATTGCTGCCTTTACCAGGGTGGGTAAAGAATTGGGCGTGATTCCTGCGTAAAAAGACAGAACTTTATAACAACAAAGCCCGTCATCGACGGGCTTTGTTGTTTTTTGTACGTATTTTTTATTACAATCGTACGTATTTCAGCAAGTGGTTTTTGCCTTCACATAGCACAGCCACCTGATAAACACCGGGAATCCAGTTTTTGCCTGGCAGTAAAAGGGATTGACCGGCCAGCCATACAGCCTCATACAAATACGCACCGGCTAAATTATACACAACAACCGATGCGTCTTTCGGCATTTTATTCCATTGCATTAAAGCGTCACCGTCTGATGGGTTGGGCATTAGCTGTATAAGGCAGTTCAATATAGTTTGTACCGAATTGTTGGATTGAACAATAATAGGTTGCTGAAATCCCTGGGTCATCAATGAATTTCCGGAACTACCGGTTTCAGAAACAAGGTTTCCCAATGTCCAGTCGGTAGAAAAGCTACCCGAAAAAGAGCCTCCTGTGGCCGACAAAAGCTCAAGCAGTGCAGATCGTTGTTAGTGCGAAGTTGAAAATTAATACTGAAAAAAGCAAGTACTTTTCCCAAAATCACAGGCCCGCAAATAATCAAAACGAATAAGGCTATATTTGTCGGGCTACGAATAACTATTACTATGTCACTTTGGAGG
>Ga0194116_10005787_pt1 | contig 13474 bp, 12 predicted proteins | sample TA2MahsurfametaG_4_FD_148617 | JGI IMG/M metagenome (GOLD analysis project Ga0194116, IMG submission 148617) | Freshwater microbial communities from Lake Tanganyika, Tanzania - TA2015008 Mahale S9 surface | ecosystem: Environmental > Aquatic > Freshwater > Lake | place: Tanzania: Lake... | reverse complement strand
TTCCACAATCCCCAATCCCCAATCCCCAATCCCCATTTTCAGAAAATATATTTTATATTAAGATATTTAGATCTAACTTATATTTAATCTTTTGATAAAAGTTTTAATTTACAAAATTTATTTAATTTTTATTGATTTATTTTTATTTATATATTGTATTCAATTTTAAAATTGATGATCATTAAATTAAATGATTAACAAAATTAATAGACTATTTTAGGTAGTTTCTTTTTTTCATTGATAAAAAAAAGAACTTTATACAAGAATAATTAACAATTTATTTTATTAAATGTTTAATGTTTAAAATAATATAAATATAATAATAACTTTTATTAACAAGAGTTGTGCAAATTGCTTTAAGGGACATTTAAATCGCTAGTTAATTTTTAAATTAACATTAATGGTTCTATTTTTCAAATCTAGAACCCTTAAATTTCTATATTGTTAATAAATCATATCTTAATACTTTGTAAAAATTTCAATTCTATACATTTAATTAAATTTATAAAAAATCATGAAAACGCTATATTATTCTAAATTTTCTAAAAAAGACTGAACATCGCCTTGATTAGGATCATATTCCAAATATAATACATTAAAAGAAATATTTATTTTCCCATCTAATTCCATTATGTCATTGATTTCATTGTTAGAGGATTGATTTATATTTATTGATGATAAAATATCTCTTTGGAACTCTTCTTTTTTTCTCAAATTTAAATTCAAAACATTGTACTCCAAAGACTCATTTTCTATATAAGTATGATTTCTTAGAAATAACCAATCAATCACATAATTTTCATAATTTTTAATTTTCTTTACCATTCTTCCAAAATTCAAAAAATTTATTTTCCTAAATATAAAATATTTTTTTATATGATCAATATCTAAAACTTCAATATTATTGTGGTCAAGAGTAAATTCAACAAATCCTTTTCTAAACTTCAAATGCATTCCTAAAAAATCTCTGTTTCGACTAGTAATTTTTTTGATACAAGCTAAAAACTTCTTTCCTTTCAAATCTTCTTCATTTTGTATTTGTTCTATATAAGCTAAAATTGTATCTAAAAAATATTTCGCAGGGAAATTCTTTATTTTAACAACATAATTATTTTCATCGAATTTTTGAAAAGGTTCTGTCATTGTATGTATCTTAATAGGGACAAAATTTCTAAATATTGCTTTTTTTCTTATAGTAATAATCTCTAAGAAACGTTTTAATTCTTCTTCATCTTTTTGAGTAAATATTTTTATGTTTAAAAGCGAATTTTCGTTGAATTTTGAATTTTCTAGTATTTTGGTTAATTCAAGAAAATCAATCTTATCAAATGCTAATGTCAAAACATCAAAATTAGTTGCCAATTTTTCATAAATAATTTTATTCGAATTCAAATCAATCTTTTGAATACATTTTCTAATTATATTATTTTCATCAGTTTTTTCAGAAGAGAAAAATTTATATTTAAATTCATAAATTAAATAAGGATATTGCTCCAATTTGATTAAATCATCAAAATGCTTTATAGCTTGCTGTTCCAATGAAAATCCATATTTTGCTTGTATTCCGTTTTGAGAAAAATTAATTAAAATTGCTGGGAAATCTTTAATGAATGGAGAGCTTATTAAAGTGAAATATTGTAGAAATTTTTCTATAATTAAATTATGTTCTAATAAAATATTGAATTTAAGCTTAGGTCTTATCAATTCATTTTTTAAATCATTGACATTATGATTTTTTTGAACATTTAAATTAGAATTAGTGGTATTATCTAAATTTGAAAAATCATTATAAGAAAAGTTGGTATTTTCCATTGATTTTAAATTTTTATTTTTTGAATTTTATTTTTTCACTTAAAAGCAACTTATAATTCATTTTATTCAATTTATATTATTTATCTGTAAATAAATTAGATAAAATTATGGAGATCATAATAATTAAAAAATTAAAAATCTTATTTTTTAAAAAAATAATTCAGACATGATTTAATATTTACATTCAATCTTTTTGGGAAATTTGCTCGAAAAACTATATAGATATCTTTTATGATTTTAATCTAAATTAATTCATTATATGATTAAATTTTATAATGTAAATATAAATTCAGTAGGTATTCAAAGCTCCATATCCAATAATTCTAAAGATAAACGCATCTAATGTGAAATTAGCTCCTAAATAGCTTATTTCTTCCAGCATAAATTCATAAATATTATCAGCAAAGTATTCCTTATAATAAATAAGAAAATCTGAGATTTTTTTTTGATTAAATCCTTTTAAATTCTGTTCAATAAGATCCGAGTCATCGCATTTTAAATAATTCTTGAAAACTTCTCTTACTATATCATGCATTTGAAGTGAGCAAAAATGATTTATAGTTGCCCAAATATCAAATAATTGCTGTTGATCCACTTTATTCCTCAAAAGATTTTCTTTATCTCCTGAAATATGTAATATGAAATCTAATTCTTCTTGATCTAATTCCATTCCACAACTTCTCAAGAATTGAGGAAGTTCTGTTTTTATATCAAATTCTATAAGCTCTTCATCATTTCCAACATTTTTTTCATTGACTAATTTTCCTTTGAATCTTTTTATATAAAAAAGCAACTTTTGTTTGAAATTAGGGTATGATAATTTAAATGGGTTGTTTAATGGATCTTTATCATATAAATTATCATAGAGGATTTTTTTAAAAGCATAACAAATCGATTGAGAAATTTCCGCGTATTGTGTCATTTGGAAATTAATAGTCTTTTTCAAGCATTTTTCATTACGACGAGTTTCAATACTAGATATTATCGTGTACCATCTTATTGTAATACTTATTAAATAAGAGTAAAGGAAAAAGTAAATGATAAATAGGGCAATACAACAAGCGAAAATCCAAACTGGTTTTTCATTATAGATATTGAATATTTCTTTCGAGAAAATAAAAGTTGTCCAGACTGAGAAAAGGAATAAAATACATTGAAGTAGATTCAAATAAACATTTAAACCAGTTAAGCCCATGAAAATATTTTCTTCATATAATGAAGGATAGTTATTGTGAATCATTCTTTAATATTAAAATATTCAAATTTAATTTTTATTTTAATCAAGTAATAAACGATGTTTATTTTTAATTGAATATTTGAAAAGAAAATATTTATCATGAAATATAATAAATATTACGTACAAGTGAATGTTTCTGTTTAACCAACTTATTCCAATATTATTAAAATTTTCTTTATCTCCCCATTTGATTTCTTGAAGATAGAGAGGTTCTTGGAAACTAGGGTTATGATCTCTAACATTTTGATGATAAACGAAAATATCATTATAATCTTTCGGATCAACTTCTTCAGCAGGTACTACAACTCTTCTAAATACTGCTTGCATATATGAATAAACCATTAAAGTTATTATCAATCCTAGAATTGGTGCAGGGAACATAATGTAAATCTATTATTATGATTAAGATTAAAAAAATTAAAATATTACTCTCCAATTGAGACTCAAAGGAGCAACTACAACATGCCAGAAAATTATCCAAAACATTGCAATTACCCAGCAGGTCCAAGAAAATTTGAATAAATATCTTAATTTTTCAGATAGACAAAATTTCAAATATTCTGAAAATCTAAAATCTTTTCTCAAAGTCATTTTTTTGAATATTGGGAACATCGGAATTGAAAAAATGATTTTTAAACTTAAATATTCAAAACATTGATGAATAAAGCTAAGACTTTTTTTATCTAGATGTTCATTTGCTTTTAGTTGTTCATATTTTTCTTTCAACTTTGCTATTAAATCAAATTATTTTAAATAAAATTTCAAATTTATTAGGATTGATTATTAATTCAAAATCTAAATTTTTTATCAATTAAAACAAAAATAATATGCATTTAAATTTGTGTTTGTTTATAAAAGAAATTAAATTTTAAAATAAATTGATCAATATTATTTATTTAAAAAAAAAAATTTTTTACAAAAGGATTTATTATAGTTTTCTAATTCATTCCATTTTCTTACGATCATTGTTGAGAAAAGTATTATCAACATATTGATTAGGAGCCAAGTTATTCCTAAAATTCCTATACCTCCTAAGAAAAGCTCCCAATTATTCTTTACTTTATCTATTGCTCCAAAAATATAAAGTATATAAACTACTATTAAAAACAGAAAGTAAAAATGTGATTGTTTTATTAGCGATTTTACTAATTTAGTAAAAAAAGATTTCTTATTTGACCTAAAGCAAGATAAAATCATTTTTGTTAATAAAAATAATATTCCATAACATTCTATGAAAATTATTGAAATATTTCTCATTTCAAAAGTTTCTTTTCCATAAGGATTATGTATATTTGTTCCGTTAATATTCACAACGACAGTTTGAGGAATAATAGTAGATGAAGGAGCTGATGTTGTTGTTCTCTTGGCTTTTAAAAAATTTTATATTTTTAATATAGAATTAATTATAAACAAAATCGGATTTCCTTAAATTATTACATTTGGAAATAAAGTGTTTCTTTCCAGTATCTGAAATGGAGGGCGTTGGATCATTTTTATTAGTTGTTAGTGAATCATGAGCTAAATAGGATGTAAAAAAATTTTTTTTTATTTTTATTTTTTTAATGTATAAAGTAAATATTTTATATATCTATCAATAAATTACTTGAATTAATAGGCTGACTAGATGAATTATTATAACTGGGTTGGTTTGTTTTAAAATCATTGACTGTTTGATTTGTCGAATTAGAATTCTAAATAAAATATTAAAACATTTTCTTTAATATAAAATCTCAAAAATTAAACCTTAAACTTTAAAAAATTTATATTTTTTCTAAAAAAGAAGAATGAAAATTTTAATACAGAATAATTTGAAGTTTTATTAAAACTGCTTTTTTTTCCTTTATTTTTAGATATATTAGTATTATTATTGTTTCCATCTTTTGTATTATTATTCATATTTTGAATAGAAGTATAGTTCAAGAGTAATTTTGCTTGTTCTATTATTTATTATTTCTCAATTAAATAAAAATTAATTTCTTTTTACTTAAAAAATCTTATTATTTCAATTTATATTTAAAATAAATACCATTTTCTTCTGTTAATTTTGTTAGTGCATTCATCTCGTTAAGTTTATCTTGTAAAGGATTCGAAAAAAGATTATTAGCTACCTGATTATCTGTAGAATTTGCAGGTGCTGGGCTTGCTAAAGATAAAAGACTTCCTCCAATTTCATCGTTATCTTCAGTATCAAACTGGCATTTGAAGACTTGATCATTTAGTAATAAAACCAATATAAAGAAATAGGACCATATTAAACTATAGAAATTTTTTTTTTTAAATTCAGTTTTTATTATCATTTTCACTAATATTTATTTATTAATTTTTTATTGTTTCAATCAACATGTAAAATTTAAACTATATAAAAATAAAATTTATTCAAATATAGATTATTAATAGTTATATATTTGTTAGTGCAACTTACAATTTATTAATAATAATCATATTAAATTAGAATTTTAGTCATCTTAACATGAAAATTTCTTGATAAAAAATTAATTTACAAATTTTCAAATTCAAAGAATAGCCATATATTAAGTTAAATCAAAGCATTAAAGCATTGATATATTTAAATTTTTTTTAAAGTGAAAATTCTTACTTATTCATTTATTTATTTATATATTTAATTATTCTCATCATTATTTTCCTTCAAATCTTCAAAAACTAAAGCTTGCAATATTTGCATTCCAAAATTTTCTCTATTTTTCTTCGAGCTCTCTGTAAAATCCTCCATCATATTTGGATCCAATTTAGAAAAAATATAATCTAAATGGAACAATCTCTCATTGAAATAAAAAGCGGATATACATGACGATAATGTTAAAGTAAGATGTGCTAAAATTAATTAAGTTAAATAAGAATTACTTAAAAAGAATTTTCCTAAAGATTTATTTTTTCTAATGTAATTTATATATGAGGCTCCAATATTCCATAAAATAAATGATTTTATATAATTCATCTTTATTATTTTTTTCAATCTTTCTTCACTTTCAGAATAAAAATGGTAATTAATTTGTTTCTTATTAACTAAGTAGGAAATTTTAATTGAAATCATTTACACTTGTCAATTTCATTTTCTTTCACTTTAGAATGTCTCATGAAGCAAAAAAAATAATCTATCTTTATTTTCATTTGCTGCATAAAATCCATAATCAGTAAATAAAATTTTATTGAAAAATCATATTTAATTTATACTTAAAAGATAGTTCAGAAAAAAATTTATAAAATCAATTTTAATTAATTTATATAACAATAAAAAAAAATATTATCCATTTGAAATTTCTTTATAAAAATACATAGACAAGAAATATCCTTAAATTTATATTGTAAAAATAATAATCTTAATTCATAATGTTAAATATTTGTAGTCTAAATGCTATTTTGAATTCCTATGAATCAAATCATCCGATGAGAATTTCGTATAGAATAAAAAATGCATTCGCAAACATTATTGGCCCTATTTGAAGCATTTATAAAAATTATTCTTTTTAATTCAAAGTATTTAAATAAAAACACAAAAATTACATTTTCCAAAATTTCTGACAACATATAATAACATAGCAATTTGATTTTTAGCACTTAAAGGATTATTGTTTTGTACTATTCCATCTAATGTGTTGATTTATTATTGTTATTAACTTAAATAATAAAAAATTTTCTTTATTATTAAAATTCTAAAAATTGTTTTGAAGGTTTATTTCAATCAATTACAATTTTTCAAGAATTTTTCACTCAAAATGCAGGCAGCATTAGCTAATAATAAAAAGCTTTCCAATATTAGAAATAGAGAAACCATTTTTATTTACTTAAAATAAATTTTAAATTTCAAAGGATAAAATGATGAAAATACCTTATAATAATAAGAAAATTAACTTAATTTTAATTTAAGTTTTCATGATTTTAAAATTAAAAAGAAAAGCTAAATTAAATTAAAAATAAAATTTAATTAATTTTTCTTTGAATTATTATCTATTCATTAAAAATGAAAGATTATCAAAATTCGAAAAATAAAAATTCAAATTTTAAATTTATTAAAGACAATTTTCAAGAAAAAGAGGATTTTCAATATGAGAAAAATAAAATGAATAATAAAAAACAAAGTAATTATCAAACATTTAACAATAAAAATAAATCGAAATCCAATAAAATGAAAGAAGATCAGTTGGCAAATTTAAAAACAAAAAATTATGAGGAGGAATTAGAACTTATAAAATCAAGAATAGCAAAAGAAACTCCTCCTTGTGGCTTTTATTATTTCAACAAAGCAGATTTTAATTTCAGTGAATCTGATTCAGAAAAAGAAAATGAAGAAGAAATTCAAAATACAAACTCTACTTTGAATAAAATACAAGATGGAGAATTGAATGAAATTAAAGATAAAAATAGAGAAGAACCTTCAATCAAGGAGAAAAATTTGTGGAAAAAGGAAAAACTTTATTTTAAAGATTTACCCATATCTCGAAAAACTTTAAAAGGGCTTTTGGAGTCTAAGTTTATTAAAATGACTCCTGTTCAAAGATATACGCTACCACATTCTCTTGCAGGTAGAGATATTTTAGGTGCATCGAAAACAGGAAGCGGAAAAACTCTAAGTTTTATAATCCCGGTTTTAGAATGCCTTTATAAACAAAAATGGACGAGTTTAGATGGTTTAGGAGCATTATTAATTCTTCCTACACGTGAACTAGCAATGCAAGTTTTTGAAGTTTTTCGTTTGGTTGGTAAATATCATGATTTTTCTATTGGATTAGTTATAGGTGGAAATAGTTTAGAAGAGGAAAAAAGCTCTCTTTATAAAATTAATATTTTAATAGGAACACCAGGTAGATTATCTCAACATTTCACAGAAACGGTGAATTTCAATACCGATAATGTTCAAATTCTATGTATAGATGAAGCAGATCGAATTCTAGATGAAGGGTTTGAAGAAGCTTTAAATGAAATAATTTCATATCTGCCTTCGAAAAAAAGACAAACATTGCTTTTTAGTGCAACTCTCTCAAGAGATCTAAAAAGAATGGCAAAAGTATCACTTAAATCACCTGAATATATAAATGTTAGTAATACAGATGCATTTTTATCAATAGCCAAAACAGAAACAAATGAGCAAAAAATTGATGGAAACAATAAAAGCACTATGCAAATGGATAAAATTAATTTACAACTTAATTCAAATAATGATTCAACCTTGAATAAAAATAATAAAAAAATAGATGGAAAGGATAACAATCTGGAAAACTATTCTAATAGCAAAAAATTTTCAGATGTTGCAAATGCAAGTATTACTAACACAAATGATTTAACTCCTATTAATTTAAATCAATTTTACACATTGTGCGAAACGCATCAGAAGTTGGATATTTTATTTTCCTTCTTGAAAACTCATAAGAATTCTAAATGCTTAATTTTTCTTTCAAGTTGTAAGCAGGTACGTTATTACACAGAGATTTTTAGGAGGCTGAAATTAGGTATGACTTTCCTTGATTTACATGGAAAACAAAAGCAAGGTAAACGTACAAATATTTTCTATACTTTTCTAAACAAAAAAAATTCTGTTTTATTTGCAACCGATATTGCGAGTAGAGGCGTTGATTTCCCAGCAGTTGATTGGGTGATTCAATTAGACTGTCCAGAAGACATAGCAACTTATATTCATAGAGTAGGAAGAACAGCAAGATATAAATCAAAAGGTAATTCTCTTCTTATGGTGAATAAAAAGGAAGAAAAATTAGTTGAAATTTTGCAAAGCAAAAATGTCAATATAAAAAAAATAAAAATAAATAATAGCAAAGTAGTTGGTTTGCAACCAATATTAAGATCGCTTATTTCTGAAAATCCAGACTTAATCCACTTAGCACAAAAAGCAATTAAATCTTATCTGAAATCCATATACTTACAATCTAAAAAAGAAATATTCGATTTAAAAGCAATTGATGTCCAACAACTCGCTTTAAGTTATGGATTAGTGAATTTACCTGAAATTAAGATAAGTAAGAAATCTGAGAATGATTTGAAAAATTTAAAAAAAAAGGTAATGAATGAACAAGATAGTGATGACTCCAGTGATTTAGAAATTGAAGATGATGAACTTGCAAATCATATTAATTCTGGTTTAAATCAAAATAAAAAAAAGAGCAAACTTCAGAAGCTCAAAGAAAAAATTGCTGAGAAAAGGCAACAGAAAGCAGTAGAAATAAATAAAAAAATGATGGAAGGAGAAAATATAAACAATTTATCGGCTATAGGAAACGAAATTTCAAATGAAGAAAAAAAGAATGCTGATGGATTTTTAAAATTAAAAAGAAAAAATGACAAAAGCCTTTATGATGAAAATGAAGGAATTGCAAGAAAGGTAAATGTTCAAGAAGATGAAAAAAATATTGAAAATATGAATCATAGTCTGAAGAAAAATGATTATTATGAAAAATTGAAAGCGAAATTAACTTTGAATCAGGATGAAGATAAAATAAAAGAAAAAGCGAGAATACATGATAAGCACAAAGCTGATAGACTTAGAAGCAAGCAATTTGATTATGAAAAACATGGTATAAATGAAGAAGAAAGTGAAAATGATATATCAGGTGAAGATACAAATGATAATGTAAATAAATCTTATTTAGAGGATTTGCCTCTAAAAGAAGGAAAAAAGAAGGCTGAAAATATGAATATGAATATTAAAAAGATTAAAAAAGATGAATATATTGATAGTGATGGAGAGATTTATAATTTCAAATTTTCAGAAGACAAAATTTTGAAAAAAAAAGAAAAAAGTATTTTAAACCTTAAAAAAGGTAATGTGAAAATGAAATTCTTTTTTTTCATGATATAGATTTGCTTAGAATATTCAATTTTTTTTATATATCAAATTTTAAATAAATAAAAATTTTTTAGATAAAATTAATTTGGATAATACAAACATCGAAGATAAGGAGAAAATGGCTTTGGAGATATTAAAGAAAAAAAACTTTTTATTTGGATAGATAAATTTTCTTTTTAAAAAAATGAAATTATTTTTATTTTCAAATTCAATTTGACTCATTTAAAATTATTAAATTTAATGTCCATTTCATATTCAATTAATTGTATGAATTAAATTTAATCATTATTTTAATTTTATTGAAATATAATTTCTTCAAATTATTATATTAATAATAAAAATGGTTTGAAAATTTCATTATTCTTTAATTATAATTAATAAACTTATTTATAAGTTATTCATATTTTAAATTATTTTTGATATGATGACTATTCAATTGAACTAATTTTTATTAAAATATTTATCTTCAATCAATTATTTATCTGAATATAAAATGTTTTTTAGAATATTAATTTATTCTGAAATAATTTTTATAATCCTAATATTTAAAATATTATTCAATAAATTTTTGTCTTATTTTTTTTTTCCAATTCTTTCTTTAGCAAGATCAGCTGTATTAGACTGAGTGCTTAAAGTACCTCTTAATTTATTAGATACTGTAAGTAATGCCTGACTAATTGCAAATTCTAATTTTTGAGTTCTTGTCTCTCCTGTTTTTGGATCATCAGCAAATAATTTAGCATCAGCTTTAATATCAAGTCCCAGGCCTTTAATTATTTATTAAATAAAATATTATTAATAATATTTATGATTTAAAAATTCTTTTCTTATAAAGTATTATATAAATCATATTACAGCTGGATTTCAAAATTCTTTGAATGGCTCCATCACTCAATTCAGTTAATCCTTCTCCTCTTCTACATTTCAGGAAATCTTTGAAAGCCAAAATTAAAGCATTAGCTTTTTCTTCATTATCAGGGCAAACAATAATAGTTTTAAAATCTGATATAAATCTAACGCAACTTACAGATCCTTCTATAAGATCAGGCATATATTCGTTTTTTTCAAATGCAAAGGATTTGAGAAGAGTATTGGAGTCTTTTTTTGTAAATTCATTGATCATATATACACTCATAGTAAAGAATCTATCCTCTTTAATAGAAAAGTCATTCATATCTGTTAAAGTTTTGGCACCTTCAATTTCAATTACTTGATCACAACTTTTAACCTTGAAAGGTGCAGTCAAAACTCTAGATTCTGCTTTGATTTTTCCGGTAGCAGATGAACTAGGATCTGTTGAATATTTAGTTGGTTCAGGTGTATCTTTTATTCTTTCAGCTTTGTCCTTAACTATATAAAATTAAGTATATTTGATTATTAGAATTCTATAATGTTTTTCAAATATTGTTTATTGAGAATTTAAATCATTTTAAAATTCAATGATTTTTTAAATTTATCAAAATAAAAATATATCAGAAATAAAAAAAGATGGACTTTCTGATTTCGGATTTGATAATAAAATTATCTAATTGATCTTAAATTAAAAACTTATAAATTTACTTTTTAGTTGATTTTCAATTTTAGCTGATAAATCTTTTGATTTGACTTTATCTAGAATTAAATATATTAAATTAGCAGTTAAATTTACTTTCTAAAGAAAAGCTAGAAATAATTAATGCCCCAAGTATAAATAAGATCTTCAAAATTTTTACGAGCTGATTTAACTTCATTTTTCAATTATAAATTTTAATTGATTAAAATTAAATTATAAAACTAAATAATTCAAATAGAATTGAAAAGCAATAAAAATTGAATAAAATTTAAATTAAAATAATTTTCATAATGTGGAATTTTAATTATTCAAATAGAAAGTGTAACGAATTTGAAAAGCAAAGAGAACACTTGCAGCATTTAGAAAGAGTAACAAATATTAAAACAGCAATAGATAAAAAACAACCTAAAAAACCCTCTTTTTTATTTAATAAAGAAAATAAAATATCAAAAGAACAAAGTAAAATATAACTATATTTAAATTTATATTAATAAATAATATCAAAAGTTAATTGGAGAAAAACTTTCTACGAGAATACTGTCATATTGAAAAAGATTCGGGAAATAGAAAAAAAACCTTCTCCTTATCATCCTATTAATTTGCAAGTAAAAAAATGTCCTGCATATGAAAAAACAGATTTTATTAATAGAGAAGAGAAAAATAATATTCAAAAGGAAAATGAGGTATTTTTAATTTTATTTTTTGATATTTCCTATAGAAACTATATAAAAGACTAGTATCAACGAAAACGCACTATTCAACTGAAGAAAATATTAAGAATTATAAATATACAAATTATATTTCAACTATGATCTCAAATTCTAAAAGTAAAATTTTAAAAATGATCTTAAAAACTTACTATATCAGATAATATTAATCCGAATGTTATGAATTATTATGATACTCCCAATGTTTTTAGAAAAAAATATGAGATGCATTTATTATTGAGTAAGATAGATTTAATTTAAATAATGATTTTAAATTTATATAAATCTATTGAAAGAAAATTTCATAAATAGGTTCGATGGCAAATACTACTTCGAACAATTTTAATGTGAGAAATAGCTCAAATTTTCATATAGGTCAAACTACTATAAATGAACTTTCCCAAAGGAATTTAAAACATGATTTTTCTAATGATATATATTTGAAGAAAAAAAACATTCTAGCAGCAATAGATCTCAATAGCGATTTTTCAAATAAAAAAAGGCCTTATTCAGCAAATAAGCCTCCTCATAAATTACATATTAACAAACAAAACCCTTATAATAAAAATAAACCACGATCAGCAAAGAGCAAAAGCAAAAATTATGATAACTTAGATTTAGGGAATTTTCAAAATTTAAAAAATATCAATAAAGAATATTATCAAAAACTAATTGATAAACTAATTAATGAATATGGAAACAATAGTGATATTGATGAAGAGATTTTAAATGCTTACTTAAACAAAATAAACTATGGAAATAATTCAATTGATGAAGATAGTAAAGAAAATTTAAATGCAAACATGAAAAATAAAATGTCTCAAAACTATAATCATGATAATCAGGATATTGTATATGAAAATTCAGTCGGTGAAAATAATGATGAGTTCTTTCAAGAAGAGCAAATAGAGAATGAAGAGGATAATAATGAACAGATTTCTGATATTGAACAAAACTAAATTCTACAAGTGAAAATAAAATTAATATCATTAAAAAAATTTAGAAAATCCGATTTGAATTTTGATAATTAAGTTTCATATCATTGAAATCGGATTATTATTTGTAAAAAATAGGTTTTAACTTTAATATATGATTTGTTTTTATTTAAAAATATTTTACTAATTATTATTTTTGTTATTTGTTTATAATATTCGAAATATTTTCTTAGAAAATAAAAAATTAACATCCCAAAGCCTAAATAAATTTTTTAAAAAATTTGATTTAATATATTAATTTTAAATTTATAAAATTTATGAAATAATATAAATTATATAATTAATGAGTAAGAATAAAAAAGACATTATATTATAAATTTTAAATATTTATTTTTATATAATTGGGGATTGGGGATT
>Ga0194116_10005778_pt1 | contig 13487 bp, 8 predicted proteins | sample TA2MahsurfametaG_4_FD_148617 | JGI IMG/M metagenome (GOLD analysis project Ga0194116, IMG submission 148617) | Freshwater microbial communities from Lake Tanganyika, Tanzania - TA2015008 Mahale S9 surface | ecosystem: Environmental > Aquatic > Freshwater > Lake | place: Tanzania: Lake Tanganyika... | reverse complement strand
CACCGATAGCGGATCCACATGATCTGATCAGTAAGCATCATGAGTTTTTTAAAACCAGGGATATACGTTCCAGAATTTACATTTCTGAAGAAGGGATCAACGCTCAAATGAGTGCTGAGAAGACCCCTGCTGAGGAATATATGGAGTGGATGAGAAGTGATGAAAGATTTAAAAATATAGATTTTAAAATCCATCATTATCCAGAGCAAGCTTTTCCAAAGGCTACAGTAAAATACAAGAAACAACTTGTTGCTCTTGATAGAAATGCCGATCCAAAGCATGGTGGAGACCATCTTTCTGCAGAAGATTGGAAAAAAATGATCGAAGAAAAAGATGAAAACACAATTCTTATTGATGTAAGAAATGATTATGAGTGGGTCATAGGACATTTTGAGGGAGCATTAAAACCAGAGCTCGATACTTTTCGCAAGTTCCCAGAGTATGTGAATCTGCTCAAAGGAAAGTATGATCCGAAAAAAACTCGTGTAATGATGTATTGTACTGGTGGAATACGATGTGAGCTTTATTCAGCACTGATGATGGAAGAAGGTTTTGATACTGTTTATCAGCTCGATGGCGGGGTGATTAAGTATGGACAGAAAGTGGGATCAGATCATTGGAAAGGAAAGTTGTTTGTTTTTGATGATAGACTCGCTGTACCGATCGCTGATGATAAAGATGAGGTTATTAGCACATGTAGACATTGCGGGACGCCTTCTGATGTTTACTACAACTGCGCTAACATGGATTGTAATGAGCTATTTTTATGCTGCCCAGCTTGTGCAGAACAATATAGTGGATGTTGCTGCACAGAGTGCCAAAGCGCTGAACGTGTTAGACCATACCAGAAAGAGGCAGAGAGGCCTAAGCCTTTCCGCAAGTGGTATCATTATGAGAATGTAAAAGTTCAATAAAATCCAGTATTCTGCGCTGTGTTTCTTTTGTAACTACCGTGAGGCCTGGCTTTATTCCTTCTTCGGATAATTTAAAGGCTCTCATGGTATTACATATTCTTCCTCCCAGCCTGACTCCTATTCCCTTGATTCCAGACATAAAAGCGTAATCACCGAACATTTCCAGTGACATTCCGCAGGCTGTAATTAAAAAATAAACCGTGCTCTGGGGATTGGCTTCTTTAATTTCAAAGATTTTCTCACCAATGAAGTGAATGGTGGGGATAAATACAGGTATGATATTTTTATTAGGAAGATGGTTCATAGTTTTTCCTATGAAACACTGTCCACATACGGGGTGATTCGCATCGTGGATACATTCTGAGGAGAATCTTTTAGCAGGGCATTCGAAGGGTTTATGGCAGTAGGAAAATCCAAGGACAAGCAGGTGGTTTTTTTTGTTAAGTTTTTCTAAAAGATCGTTTTCGTTTGTTATTCCGTAAAAGAAAAAGTCACCATCTCTTGTGTAACACTTATTTTTTACATAAGAAAAGAGGAGTCTAGAGATGTGGCGAATAGGTTTTTTAAAAAAATATCGTAAGAACACCTGTTTTTTATCGTGGACAGCTAGGTACCAAAGACTTTTAATTTTAAGAAACCTGGCTGTGTCTTTGGTCATATCTTCCATTTGAGGTAAGATATTCAGTTGCTTTATCGGATTGATTTGAGTTAATTTATCTGCTCGGTTTTCCCATTCTTGCAGAGAACGAGCATAGTCTGGGTTGTATAAACGTAATTTATTTTGCATGAATGATCTTTTATTAAGTTGGGTTGATTTTATGACTGAGTTGTTTTTTTGTATAGATCAAGAAAAAAAAGAAAAAGAGATTTTTCTTGTTGTAGAGATTTTCGATAAAAGTCATACCCCCCCAAGAATAGTATATGCTGATGCTCTTAAAAAGGGTGTATCTCCTATAGATAAAGAGCTGTATACATTTCTATTAAAGATCCACTTAGCGAATATCGGTATTTCGATTTTGAGTGATAAAATCTCCACTGTTTCTGTAAGTAAGATCAAAGTTCCTGCAGTAAAGTCGTTAGAAGCTGTAAAATTGCTGGCTTTGGCAAAAAAACTTCATTTCAAAGGAAAAAGTTTATTTTATAACCCCTTTGATAAGCCTAGTATTTATTTTAAAGCTATTGAAGCCAACATGGCTCTTGATGTTGAGGGAATTCTTAGTATCGACGGTAAGGATCTGCCTATTTCACAATTAGATCTTTTGTTTTTTTCTGATCCTATGTGGTGCATTGCAAATCAGACGGTAATGGTTCTTCCTCAAGGAATTGATAGAGCTCTTATTGCAAAAACGTATCCGGAAAAGTTGCATTTAGAAGGCAAAAAAAAAGAGCAGTTCATAGAGTTTTACGAAGATGATGAAGATGTAAGGATTGTGTGGGTTAAATCTTTAGATCAAGCAAATCAAGCCGAAGTTATTGCTGAACAGCTTCAAGTCCTTCCTATTTTATCTCTTACAGATGCAAGTGGTGCATTTGCGAATCTTCAAATGGATTATGGTCAACGAGGTATTTTTAGCTACCAAGAACCTATAGGTTCCTTTAGGGATCTAGTTGCGGAAAAAGGGTGGGAGAAAGACTTATTAGAAACAGGCTTTCATAAAAAAGTTGTTGGTTCTTCATGCTATTACTGTCCTTTAGATCAAGTTACAAAGACCTTGAGCTTTTTACTGGAGTTGGGGTGGAAGATTGTGGATAGTAAGGGACGTCAGGTATATCGACATACAAAAACTGATCTTAATGCTTATGTTGACAAAGAGGAAATTGTTACCTCCGGTATTTTATCGTACGAGGATCATGAGACGGATGTTCAAAATGTTGTTGGGGCTTTTAACAGAAGAGATCGATTTGTTCAGTTAAGTCCTTATGCTGTAGGACTTGTCGATCAGATAAGGATTGAAAATGATCTTGGAGACTTAACTACAGCAGAGGTAGCTAAAGATGGTCTTAGATTAAAAAAACACCAGGCTGGCATTTTAGATGGCTTTCTTGCAAAGAAGCATTTCAAAGCTGATATCCTTACGCAATCTCTTCTTGAAAGAATGAAAGCGATATCAAAGGCTGACATTGCTGAAGTGTCTAATAAGTTTCGAGGTGTTCTATATCCTTATCAACAAGAGGGGGTAAATTGGTTGAATTTCTTATATACCTCTAATTTATCAGGACTGCTTGCCGATGATATGGGCCTAGGAAAAACTGTGCAAGTTCTAGCATTTTTATCAATGATTGAGGCTGAAGGCCCTATTTTGATAATTGCTCCTACATCTCTTATTTTTAATTGGAAAAAAGAGTTTGAAAAGTTTTTGCCTGAAAAAAATGTCTATATTCACTCCGGTAGGGATAGGATTAAAGATGTAGATAATCTTGTACTGGCAGAGGTTATATTAACTTCCTATGCACATCTTAGGCTGGATGTAGCTAAATTTATAAAAATTAAGTTTTCTTGTGTTGTTCTTGATGAGGCTCAAAACATTAAAAATCCAGATAGCCAGATTGCAGAGATATGTTTTGGGCTGCAGTCTCGGATGAAAATAGCGATTACAGGAACACCTGTAGAAAATCGATGGGACGATCTTTGGTCTATTTTTCATTTTCTTGAGCCAGAGTTGCTTGAAGATCGTAAGGATTTTCACGCACAGATGGTTGCAGCTCAATCTGATGATAGATATTTAAAAAGGGTTAAAAAGAAAATCACTCCATTTTTACTAAGAAGAACAAAGGAAGATGTATCCCTTGATCTTCCAGAAAAAATTGTACAAACTGTTTGGGTAGATATGGGAGCAGAACAGAGAGAGGTGTACGAGAGCTTGCTTTCAAGAAATAGACAAGGGCTTATTAAAAAAATACAGGAAGAGGGGATTGGCTCTCATAGGATGCAGGTCTTAGAGGCTCTACTTAGGTTAAGGCAAGTATGTTGTCATCCTCATTTAGTAGATGTAAATTTGGCTGACAATCTGGCTATGAGTGCTAAATTAGAAAGGGTGATGTCTGACACCGCAGAAGTTGTGAATGAGGGAAGGAAAGTTATAATTTTTAGTCAGTTTACCGAGATGCTCGGTATTTTAGAAGACCATATTAAACATCTGGGCTTTTCTTACGTTTATTTAGATGGATCGACCCGTGATAGAGAGTCTGTGGTGAAGAAGTTTCAGGAAGATCCTTCTGTACACGTTTTTTTGATGAGTTTGAAAGCTGGAGGGGTGGGTTTAAACCTTACAGCAGGCGACTATGTTTTTCTTTTTGATCCGTGGTGGAATGATGCTGCAGAAAAGCAGGCTATTGATAGAGCGTATAGATTAGGACGTAAAAATGTCGTTGTTGCTCGAAGATATGTTGTTGCTCAGAGTGTTGAGGAAAAGATCATGAAAATTAAAGAAATAAAATCTCAGATAGCTCAAGGTTTGATAGAGGATGATGGTACGCTTGCCTCATTTACTATGCATGATCTCCTAAAGTTGTTCGATGCTTCTTAAAGATTAACACCTATCGCATCGAGTGTCATGCGAGAGGTGTTATAGAAAATGTACAGATTTTAGAGAGCGGTTACAATTCTCCTTTTCCCATTCTGTCTTGTTCTAGAATTTCCTGTGCGGCAAATTTTAAAGTTTTGAGTCCTTCTTCGAATCCTATTTTCCTAAGTAGTGAGTCTAGGAATCGTAGTTCAGAAATTAATTGATCATTGATGGATTCAAGCTCAGAAATTCTTTTTAGTAGTTTATTTTGTTCCATAACACCCTCCGTATTTTTCTACTTAATATTGTTTGCAAAAAGTGTGCCAAGTTGTTTTATTTGGAGAAAAAAATGAAATGGTCGTACAATTCCAATTAAGACACATTGTTCATCAGGAAGATGTTATGCGGGTAATTTATGCTCTAATATTTTTATTGGGACTTGGGGTAACAAGTTGTCAGAAAAAAAAAGAAGAACAATCCGAGTGGGGTAAAATAGTAGACAACTATGACGAAGAGATAGCTGCTGAGTGGAAATCTCCCATAGAGAGTGATTTGCTCTCTGGTAGTTTGAGTCCGGAAGAAAAAGAGTTGTCAGATTCTAATCAAGACGAGTTTTTAAGATAGAACTCTTTCATATTCTAATAAATGCTGCTTTAATTCGGAACCAAACGCATATCCGCCCACTGTTTTATTTTTGGATATGACTCGGTGACATGGGATAAAAATAGGGAAAATATTTACTCGGCAAATATTTCCTACGGCGCGGCAGGCCTTTTTATTTCCTGCAATAGATGCGATATCCTGATAGCTAGCGGTTGCTCCTATAGGGATGTTATCTAGTGCTCTAACTACTTTAGCCTTAAATTCATTTTCTAGCTTATTTTCTATTAGATAGATCAATGATTGAGGTTGTTTTCTTTGGCTATAACAGCTGCACCAACGTATCAATGTTGCCTTCGTTTCTTCTTCTATTTCACCAAAAAAAGTAAGAGAAAATTGAATAGCTTCTTGAACAGTTGTGAATTTAAGTTGTTTGTCTTTAGAGAAGACTGAAATAAGAATTTTTGGTCCTGATGGAAAATAATAAGTATTCATGATGTGTTCATGGTGAGGAAAATATTTCCCTCACCATGATAGTCTTATCTGTATGAAGATTCTGGACGAACTTGAAATAAGATCTCATCAAGTCTTTTCTGCTCATTAAAGCTAGACTTGCTGATTTCTCTACCGTCCCAAAAGTAAGATGTTTTTTCATCGCCGTCTATATAATAAACTTCTGGCCCGTGCTTTTTATCATTAATCCATGATATCTGGTGAGATACAGAGTCTCCATCTAAAAAGAAAGTCTCCAAGCCGGATTTTTTACCATACTCGTAGGAAATCTCTTGATATTTGGTGCCATTTTTAAAATATGTGGCGGTTCCATGAAGCATTCCATCCTGCCATTGTTCAACGGAGAGGGGCTCTCCACCTGGGCCGAATGTACTTCTTTCTCCATCCATTTTATTTTCTTTATAATAAGTGATGGTTGAAGGAGATCCGCTTGGATAAAACTCTTCTCTTTTTACCGTGTAGCCAGCAGTGACATCGTCTTTAAATAGAAGAGTCCCTTTAGCATCGCGCATCACCCTTTCGCCATTTCCTTTTTCTACGCGTGCTTCAACTTCATTAAGTACTGTAAAATATTGACCTTCTAAGAGCTCTTCGCTAGCGAACTCTTCAACACTTCTTGGGGCCCCGTCTGAGTACCACAGAGTCAGGCTATGACGAGTGGGGGAGAGTTTTATTCTCTCTTCTTGTGGCATGCCTTGTATGTCGTAAGACACTTCCTTAACAATCTCGCCTCCATTGTACATGACGTATTTTTCGACAGTTTGTGAATTTGGATAGGTGTAGGTGCAGGGTCCATGTAGCTCATGATTTTCGTATGTCGCAGTTATTACCACTCCATCTTTCATAGTAGAGACCACTTGTCCTGGGAAATTTTTGGATGCCCATTCTTCTTCAGAAACAGCATATCCATATTTGTGAATGTACTTTTGAGAAACAACCTGACTTTGGCTGTTCTGATCTTTGCAGGAAAAAGCTGTTAGTGCAAGGACTGAGTAAAGTATGAGCGATCTAATGTTCATAAGGACCTCGTATCCGAACCGTAAATTAACCATCAATTATTTAAAATAAAACACTACAGTAACAGTTGTCCTATTAAATAGATAAAGACTTTTAGGGTTTTCTATTCCAACTGCTCTGTTTTTAGCTGTTAAGTTTTGACGGTTAGCTTAGAGAAATTTGTCTCAGGAAGATCCGTCAAGTCTGAAAAACAGTATAGAAATGCTTGATTTAGAATGCAAGTGGCTTGTGACTGCTGTATTCACAGCTCATTAGGCGTGGGTAAGTAGTATTATTATTAGAGGTAAGCGTGATGTTAATTTCTTTTAACTCCTTGATAATATGTGACTTGCAAGAAAATAGTCTTTTTTTCAAGAGCTTGGTAAAGTTTCATAATAAATGGAATTTCATTAACTTTGAGAGTACATTTCAAAATTTTTATATTTTGTAAAAATCCCTCTTGATTAGAGAAATAGCCCACCACAGGGGGTGGGCTATTTTTTTATTTTATAGCAGATAGTCCTGCAGCTTAAATGCAACTTTTTGTGTAAGCTTGGAGTGCTCGGATTCTACAGTTTCGTAAGAGATGGTCTTCTCGGAGTCTCTATAGCAAAATCTTAGAGTTATGTTTTTTTTATCTGCACCTAGTTTATCGCTTTCAAAAAGACTTAGCATATAAACTTTTTCAAGGAGTCTTGATTCCTCGGAGGAGATGGTCTTCATGATATGATCCAGAGATACTTCCTTTTTAAGAGTCATAGTCCAGTCTCTTTCTGATCCTGGGAACATGGCTAACGGTTTTGTTTTAATATCTCTATTTTGTAATTGAAGCAACTCGTGCAAATTGATCTCTGCAAAATAAACGCGTTGGTCGATGCCTATTTTTTGTAATGTGGCAGGATGAACCTCACCGATCACACCAATAGACTGGTCTAGGATTTTCATTCTAGCTTGTCTTCCTGGTTGAAAGTTGTGAAGATGTGATATTTCGAAAGTTACTCCTACTATTTTGAAAAAATCAAATAGGTTTTCAACTATGCCTTTTAGGTCGAAAAAATCTACATCTCTTGCCTTAGGATCGTGATGATGTGGTGAAGATTTTCCTGTAAGTACTATGCCTGCACAACTTATTTCCTCGACGACTTCATCTTGTTTTAAGTGTATTCTTCCTATCTCAAATCCAGGTATGGTACTCGTTTGGTGAGAGATATTATGTTTTATACTAGTTAGCAACCCACCAAGAAGGGTGGATCTGAGCACGGAATAATCATTAGATTTAGACTGCAGCACTGTCAGAGATGAAAAAGTTTTATTTGTCGGTTCGACAGTAAGATCGGAGAGAGAGGGGCTTATCAAATCGCATGTAACGAATTCCTGTAGACCTTCAGATATAAGTCTATCCCGCGTTAAATTTTCGATTTGATACATAGGTGCATCCATGATCGTCGAAGAAACATGAAGAGGTTTTCTTTTAGGCACTTTGTTGTACCCATAAAGTCTTACGATTTCTTCTATAAGATCGATCTCTTCGTTAATATCGTTTCTATAAGAAGGAATGATCACTTCAAGAGAATTAGCATGTTCTTTTACCACACGTATATCTAATCTTGCAAAAAGCATTACAACTTCTCTAATACTTATTTCTAGACCAAGTAGTCTTTGTACTCTGTCTATTCTGCAATTGATTTTTTTAGGGATAAAAGGAAGTACGTTCTCATCTAAACATCCTTTGCATATTGTTCCCCCAGCTACTTGTTGTAATAGGGCGGTGACCATATGGATAGCACTTGGCAGTTGCATAGGATCGATTCCTCTTTCAAACCGTTGTGAAGAATCCGTCTTTAGACCAATATTTTTGCATCCTTTTCTAATAGATTGAGGACTGAATACAGCAGCTTCAATAGCTATGTTTTTGGTGCTTTCTGTAACAGCGCTTTCTTCCCCACCCATAATTCCTGCTATCGCCAGTGGTTTTACAGGATCGCAAATCAAAAGGGTATCCTCTGGAACATGTCTATTGATACCATCTAATGTTTTCATCTCTGTGGTAGATGATGCTGAGCGGACAATAATCCTGTTTTTTTCAATCTTATCCAGATCAAAAATATGAAGTGGTTGTCCTATCTCCAGCATTACAAGATTAGATACATCAACAACGTTGTTTATCGATCTAAGGCCACATGATTCAAGTTTGTCCTTTAGCCAGTCGGGTGAAGGACCTACTTGTATTCCTTGCATTATCTTAGCTATGTAACGAAAACATTTTTTTGTATCATCTATCACTACAGATACTAGAGTTCCCGTTTCAGGACCATGCTCTTCCGCATGAAATTGTTTCGATTTCATAGGGACATTAAGAAGAGCTGAAAGCTCTCTTGCAATACCTCGGATGTTTAGGCAGTGACCAAGGTTGGGTGTTAGGGATATATCGAAAATAGTATCGGCATAAATATCTTTAAGGTCTGTACCTAGAGCTAAATTTTCGCTTAGCTCCATGATGCCTTCAGAGGCTTCTGCAAGGCCTAGCTCGTCAGCACCACATAGCATACCAAAGGACTCAACATCCCTGAGTTTTCCTTTTTTTATTTTAAATGGTTTGCCTGATTCATCAGGAGGAAGAGTAGCTCCAATTTTAGCTAGCGCTGTTATGAGACCAGCTCTGCAGTTTTTTGCGCCACAAACAATTTGAACTTCTTCTGTTCCGTCAAATACCTTTGCAACGCATAGCTTGTCAGCGTTAGGATGAGGTTGAACAGATACAACTTTAGCGACAACAACATTAGAAAAATTAGAACCTATTTGTTCTATTCCTTCTACTTCGATACCTGCGAGGGTTAAAACCTCAGAAATTTTTTCAGGTGATAATTCAATATCTAAATATTCTTTGAGCCAAGATAATGGTACTTTCATAAAAATTTTCAAAATTATAGAGTAAGGACTAATCCTTATAACAAACTCCCGATATCGTAGAAAAGATAATTTTTATGACACCTTCATTCGATCAATTTTGGATGCGCAGGGCTAAACTGCTTACGCAAGTGCTAATCATCAGCGGAACTATAAATATAAGTTTAGTTGCTACCTTTATATATTTTGTTGTTAAAGATAAGAATGCAACGGTTAGTATCGATGTCTCGCAGATACCAAAAGATCCTACGGTGCATGTTTCTAATGAGGAAACTTTAAGAGTATATTCAGCTTTGTCATTTCAAGATTTACTCCTTAAACTAGAAAATACGGATTATGCAGAAGAGGGATTTCTTAAAAGAGATTTAGCACTTTCTTGCCTTGTGGCATTCCACCATTTTGACATCGATAAAGCTCTTGGAGGAATGATCCCCCAAAAACGTAGTACTTTTTTTAGAAGTCAAGATGCGAAAGAGTCTATCGACCTTACGCTTTTTCCAGGATTAGCCGATGATCAGTTTAATGGTGTTCTCTCCTACGCTAAAACAGAGAAATGGCCTCTTACAAGCAAAGGATTGTATTTCGAAATCAAAAGAAGCGGTATTCATGCCGATCCAACCCTTCTTGAAGCATTTTTTACTACTCCCGAATTTCACGTAATATCCACTTTTTTCCAAAAAACATCATTGCCTATAGATAAAAATTTAATTATTGCTCTTCTTTCAGAAATGGATTGGCAATTTTTAAAAGATTTTTGCGAACAGCAACGTATTTTACAGGACTTTTCTGATGACAGGAGACGCAGTTTTTTGCTCGTTCTTTTCGAAAAGTATTCTTCTAAAACAGGGGCGTATTTGCTTGCTTGCAAGGACCTGAATTTCATTGCAAAAAGACTGGATGATCATTCTTTATTTATTTATTTTTCTCTTATTTCAGATCAGAAAGAGGCTCTGGAGCTACTCAGCAAAGAGATACTAGTTAGTCCTCGATCTGATGATATGAGAAGAAAAGCTGCCGAGATGCTTTACGAATTGGCTGGGGAGCCCTTTCCTACACTATATGATCATTTAACGGCAGTTCAGCGGTTTTCTCCAGATTCATTGCCAAAAGTTGTAGTGCAAGCTGAGCCCATAATAGCTCAAGCCAAGATCGGATTGGAAAAAGTTGCTGCAAAAGCCCCTCAAGAGCTTTCTGTCGTTAGTGTCGCAAACAAGAAAAAAAGAACTCATACAATCCAAGAAGGCGATAGCCTTTGGAAGATTTCAAAGAAGTATAAGGTGTCTGTCGAAGAAATTAAAAAAATAAACAACATGGAAAATGATAAATTAAAGCTTGGAAGACAGCTTCAGATCCCTGACAGCAAAACCTAAGGGACAGGGTCTACTCCTCCCTTACTCCATGGTCCGCATCTCAAAATTCTCTTAAGTGTAATCCAGGTAGCTTTGACAAAAGTATGTTTGTTGTAAGCCTCTAGGCTATAGTTCGAACAGCTCGGATAAAAGCGACAACAATTGCCTAAAAATGGACTTATGGCGAGTTGGTATATTTTTATAAAAAAGATGGCGATGTATTTGAACATGTTTTTTTTATTGTATAGTATAGAACTGTTTTTTGTTCCTTTCTATAAAAAAAGCCATCACTCGGAAGTAATGGCTTTTTTATTTTTCTATCGAATATTTTCTTGAAAATTTTCCACCTGTTGATGGAATTTATTAATCATACTTTTGGCTTGATTTTGATAAGTTTCCCCAGTAATCGAGTGATCTAGTTTCATAGCAAATTGTTTAAAAATTATAAGGCTTGGAACTATTTCTATGTTATAATCAGGATGAGATAAATACTTTAATCCAAAAGTCTTCGTTAAATTATCGTGCTCTGAATAACAATTAACAGCTGAACAAGCATAATTTGTAGAAACGGGTACACTTGCTCCAAGTCCCAGGTAATGAAAGTTTTGCTTCATAAGTTGAATTTGCTCATTTGTCATTCCTTCAAGAGCTCTTGCGGCTATGCCACCACCTCTACTGTGTGCGATATGTAGCCAACACGCTTCTGGGTTGATATTGAACAAAGTAGAGCTTATGGCTGCAAAATATTGTCTTGTTAAAGCTGTCATTTCCGTTTCGTTGTTATGACCTCTTATCTCTGTGCAAGCATTAAAAACATCCTTGAAACCGGATTGGGTTGGATTATACAAAGATAGTATCATTGTGTTGGGGGCTATTTCCGATAATGAATTTATGATATCTTTAACCTCTTCAAGTTTTGTTAAGATCCCATTTTGAAAAGAAATCAACCCTACGGTTTTTCCTTTACCAGATAACTGCTCATGGTAATGATCAAATAAATTGAATTTTCCATTTTTTAATTCTTCGTTACTGAAGTTAAGTTGAATATTACTACCTAGCTTAACAAGCCAATTAACACTAACCCCATTTATACTTCCTGCTGTGGTAAATACAGGGATGTCGTGTAATGCGGCATTAGAGGCTATAAAATCAATTGGTATCTCTAAACTCATGTTATGCATGTAATTGATCTGTTCAGAAGATAGCCCAAACAGGTCTAATCTATTTTTAGGGTTATTTCTGACATATGCGTATAAGTTAGATCCATCTGAAAATCCAGATGGATCAGGTGTCGTCCAACGTTTTATAGCCGGGTCATAAAAACGTTGTCCAAAAAATACGAGATCATTTTCTGACCTTTTTGAGCAAAATCCCCATGGAGAGAGCCTATATCCCACTTCAGTTTGACCAAATGCGTCCATGTCGATGATCTCAGCTACAGATCCTGATAAGGATATCAATGCTATGATGTTGCCTTGCGTGTCATGTAAAGGAATGAATATTTGATTGGAAAGCTCTATGGCAATTGCCGATCCTATGTCACCTTGAATACCAAGTCCAAGTAGTTTAAGTTCACAGATATCTCCGTTTTGATCTGAGCTTCCTATTTCAAAATCATGATCATATAAATACTTTTTATAAGTTTTTGTACTCTTTTTTTCTGAGAGCCGTCCAAGAGCATCATATCGGAGATATGTGGGATCCTCACCCTCTTTATCAATTAGGATCAACCTTCCAAGTGAATCGTAGTTGTAACTTATTGATTCATTTTGAGTGATCTTTTTAGTTATATACCCATTTTCATCATAAGATAGTTGAATTCCATCGACTTCATAAATCTCATTGCAGCTGCCGATTAGTGCATTTGTGGGATTACCAAGAGAATCAAAAGAATGTTTTTTATCATTTTCTTTATTGATTTGATTAAGACCGTCATAATCATAGATTTTTTCTTTCGTGAGACTATTTTTTATCTTTGTTATAAGACCTGTAGGACCATATTCTACTAGCTGTTCATTCCATTTAGATATTTGAAGGAAGGGTCTTTCTAAAAGATCATGATCCGTGATCATGATGCTATTATTTAACAACGTCTCTCTATATACATGTCCGTTTTCATCAAAGTCATCATAGCTATGTTGATATAATTTTCCTTTAGAAGAGATTCTTTCGACTCTTTTCATATGAAGACCTTGATAATGATATGATATTTCCGATCCATCTGGTAGCACCATAGAAGTGCGTCTGCCTAAGTTATCGTATTCCCAGGTAATGCATTCATCAAGTTCATTTCTTTCTTTTATGAGTTGATCGAAAAGATTATATTCTCTTTGTATATAGGATCTGTTAACAATATCTTCTATTATCTCAGGATTTTTACTAAGACCATAATAGTAGGCATAATCAATAGTGTTATCTGAGCTTTTTAGACTTACAATGCGACCTAGACAATCATATTCATAGAATATGTGAATGCAAGATGGGAGTGTTTTTTGTATTACCCGTCCCATGTTATCATATGTATACATCGTTGTTTTAGTGTTAGATTCAATTTGCTGTATCATCCGTCCACATGAGTCGTACTTCCAATTTATCACATAAGGAGAAGAGTTTTTTTGATTTTGAAGGACGTAGCTGACCTGTTTTGCTTTTTTGCCAGATCTGTCATAGAAAATATCTTCTTTCGAGCATAGCCTGTTATT
>Ga0194116_10005777_pt1 | contig 13487 bp, 10 predicted proteins | sample TA2MahsurfametaG_4_FD_148617 | JGI IMG/M metagenome (GOLD analysis project Ga0194116, IMG submission 148617) | Freshwater microbial communities from Lake Tanganyika, Tanzania - TA2015008 Mahale S9 surface | ecosystem: Environmental > Aquatic > Freshwater > Lake | place: Tanzania: Lake... | reverse complement strand
ATAATAATTCTAATAAATAAAAAATCCCTTTTCAAATAAATAAATATTTTAGAAATAGAAAAAATAAATAATTTTTACTTATATAAAATTTTATTAATTTAAAATATTATTATTATAAAATTAATGCTCAAAAACATAATATACGGAATAGACATAGATCGAATAGTCAATCAAAATGAAAATCAAAATATCAAACATCTAAAATGTGAATTATGTTTAAAAATACCTTGGGAAGCTAATGGTTGTAAAAATTGTGGAGAAATTTTTTGTAAATTTTGTATAGAAAGGGAATTAATAAAATCAAACAACAAATGTCCTAAATGTAATGAGAATTTTATCAGCGACTTGCCACACAAATCTATTAAAAAAATATTGAATGATCTTATAATTTCCTGTAAATTTTCTAATTGCAAAGAAAAAATCGAATATAATGAAGTCTACAATCATGAGGAAAATTGTGAGTTCAAAGAATTTCCTTGTGGATACTGCAATGTACATATTAATAAAACTAATAAAAAGGAACATGAAAAAAATTGTAAAATTCTAATTACTCTATTGGAAAAAGAAAACATAAAAAATTCGAATAATAACAATTTCAATAATAATTGCAATAGCAATTATAATAATTTAAGAGAAATCAATCTCGAAAATATAAATAATAATTTATTCAAATTTATCGACAACACAATTAATGAAAGAATAAAATTTTATATGAATGAAAATTTAAAAATTATAAAGATTAGTTTTGATGAGAAAATAGCCCAGTTCAAAGCATATTTTGATTTTTTACGAAGCGAAGTCAATAGAATTGATGAAGATATAAAGGAGTTGAAATTGAATGATTTCATTAATGATAATAAACCTCTAAATAAAAAATCTGATGAGATTGATATTTTAGATTACAATTTTAATAATAATCTTGTAAATATTAATAAAAAAATAAAATCAAAAATAAAAAATCAAAACGTTATAGAAGCATCTTTTCCATTAGGTGAAATTAAAAGGGATTCTAGTAATAGTGATGAATTATATTTAACTCAGCTTAATCAAATGACTATGAATTTAAACAATAATTATTCATATAAAAATACTCATACAAACAATTTTGGATTTGATGAAAATTTTATTGATAAAACTCCAGAAAATTTAAATAACGAGAAAAATTTGAGTGATTCTTATATGAATAATATAAATAATTATAATGAATCTATAAAAACTTTAGTGAGGAATAAAAATAATAATTTTATTAATCAAAATAATGTAGGATTTTCCAATAACTCACAAACGCTAAATGATTTAAATTTTAAATTTCCCAATAGTGATTTGAATTTAAACAATATTAATAATCTTAAAGATTTCAATTACAATAATAACAATTATAATTTTTCTAAACACAATAAAAATCAAAAGTCTAGTAATACTAATCTTAGTATGGTAATAAATAATCTAAATCAAAAGCACAATAATTATTTAGAACAAAATTCTAAAAGATTAAATATTATTAATTCATCTTCTGCACTAAATAAAAGTATTATTCCTAATACAATAAATTCCGAAAAAAATAAGAATAAAAATTTAATGATAAACACAATTTCTAATCAAACTTCTGGAGAAAATTGCAATAGTAATTCAAATTCAGCAGGCCGAGATTTACAACAAGATTTACTCATTCAGAATAATGAAAATAATTCAAATAAAAAAATAATATATTCTCCGCGTATTAGTACCAAAAAGCTCTTCAATCGTAATGATACTTTAAACACTGAGCTTAATTTGAATAATGAAAATTTTAGGATAGAATCAAATAAGAAATTAATTAATAAAGAAACAGGTAAATTTTTTATTTAATAAACTTTGTATTTTTTTTAAAAATCAATTAAAAATACTAGCTATAAATGAAAATGATGGTCAAACTCTATTGTCATTTAAGTGCAATAAACTTAATAATTATTATAATGAAAGTAATGAAATAGAATTGAAAATCCCTTCTAATATTCAATCAATTAGCAATTCCAATAGCTCAGGAAATAATTCAAACAATAATCCGAATTTTATAAAAGAAGAAATATTCATAAATAAGCAAATCTTCAAAACAGAAATTAGGTAATATTTAATGATGATTAGATTTTGTTTAAGAAAATTTTTATATTTTGGAATTTTATGCATAAATGAAGATCCAATTGTAAAAATAAAATAATTTTTTATAATTGAACTCTTATTTATTAGAGTTGAATAAAAATATTTGATAATCCTCAAAAATTTCTTCATTAAAGTAAATTAAAAGCCTTCTTATTTCACCAGCGTTTAATTAATTTTCTTATAATTTATCATTATTTTCCTTAGAAAAATAAAAAATGAAATGAGTATCCAAACAGAAGATAATATTCGTTGCTTACTCTACTCAGAAGAATATGATGAAGAAGTATTCCTTTCTGGACATAATAATGGTCATATATGCTTATGGAATCTAGATAAATATTCTCTGATTCGAACTTATAAAGAACATACAAATACAATTTGGGATTTAAAGAGTTTCTCAAAAAATAAGTTCCTATCAGCAAGTTCTGATTTTACTATTAAGCTTTGGGATTTATATCAAAAAAATTCTCTAAAAAGCTTTAATGTTGAATGCTCTGTTTTCAGCATTGAGTCTTTATTTTCTTATAACAATTCACTTATAGCTTTTGGAGGTTATAATAGATTGCTAACTATATTTGATTTGAATAAATTTGAAAAAGTCTTTTCTTTACTTACTGATAATAACAATTATCCATCACGTTTACTGCATTTAGAAAAAATAAAATTAAAAAACTTTATTCTTACAGTAAATTACAAAGATATTAAATTATGGAATCTCGATACACAAAAGCAAGAAAGAAGCTTTTCAGAACATACAAGCTGGGTTTATGATTTGGAATATTTACAGGATGAATTAATTGCAAGCGCCAGTAATGACAAAACGATTCGAATCTGGAATATAAATAGTGAAATGAGCATTCGAGTAATTAGTTTACATATACAAAGTGTAAACAGGATTATAGGTTTATATAAATTAATAAATGAAAATTGGATCATTACTGGTGCATCAGATAACACCATTAAGATTATAGATTATTCAAAAGGAATAGAGATTCAAAATTTTTCTAAAGCGGATGATATTTTTAGGATGATATTAGTTTCTAATACTAAAAAAATCAAACTTATAAGTTGTGGAAATGGAAACTCCAAAATTATTAAAATTTGGGGATCTTGAGTTTAATCAAGTTTGATGTTTTTTTAGTTGGTTAAAATTCATCTAAGCTTTCCTAATTATAAACTTTTTATAATTCTTTAAATTCTTTATGAAAATATTTTGACTCCTTGAAATAATAAAAATTAATTATTTAAGTAGAGTTATATCATTTAAAATAATTGAAATGTCTATTAATTTTTTTCACTACATTATATAAATATTATTCATATTTTCTTGGAAAAATTTACTTATTAAAATGAGGATATTTATAGAATAAAGTTTTATAATTCAATTTTTATTTTAGATTTATAAAATTATTTATGAGCACTATATAATTTTAATTAATTTATTTAATAAAATTTTCTTTTAATTAAAAATTTAATATTTCTGATTTATCTAATTATCTTCCTCATTCGTTTCAATCATTAAATCCTTGCCTTGATCATACATTATAATACTCCTATCTTTTAAAATATCATGTGTAATAGATAAAAGCGGCAGATCTGAATTAAAATTTTCATTCAAAATAGTCGCTTTGGGAAACTTATTCGCTTCATAAAACAAAGAAAAAAATGGCAAATTATCTTCATAAGAACTAGATTTGCCAATCTGCAAAACTTTTTCAATAATACGAACATTTGAAGAATAGTCTCCGATAATCATAATGTCAAAAAACAAATCGTAATATATAAAACTAATTTCGAAATTATTTGAAATTTCAAATCCTTGATTAATTTTATTTTTTAATTTGTAAATGTGCATTATATTGAATCTTGGTTTATGGTTTCCTGTAAAATTATGATTTTGGATTTTCCCGAAAACAATGTCACCTTTAGTTGTTCCTAATACAATCAAATCTCCATCCATTATTCCATGATTTGAATTTCGACCATAATATCTATTTGGTAAAGAAGTGATATGAATTGATCTTATAGTATAAGAATAATCAAGAAAATCTGAAATTTTAAATTTTGCAACAGGACAATTAGAATCTGAAAAGGAATAAATTAGTAAATGGGTCTCTCTACTTTCAATTATAAAAGAAATTAGAAGAATTAAATCTTTTTTATCTAAAACCTTTGCACAAGTAATATTGACAGAATCTATTTTGCAAAATGTTTGAAGAAATGTATTATTTCGGAGGCAATAGAGGTTTATTTTATTAGATCCTCCTGTTAGTTTATGAATTCCAAATAGGATCTTATAACGGTTACTTAAAAGAAGAAACTCACATGATTCATTGTAATAGCAATTTGAATTTCCACCTTCTAATCCTTTTGAATAATTTGTTAAATTGAAGTTTTGTTTATTTAATAAATTAGGATCATAATTATTTAAATTGCTATTAATGGTGATTTGGTTAATGTCATTGATGATATTACTATTATTAATATTAATTTTGCTATCATTTGCAATGGGTATTATAATATTATTTAAATTCATTTCACTTGAATTATTATCAAATTTTGAATTTACTATATTTCTGAATTTGGATTTATCTTTTTCTGAATTTTTATTTTTTAATTTGTTTATTGATTTATTTTTCTTTTTTAATTTTTTGGACTTTTTGTTAGATTCATCTAAAACACTTGCTATATGTTCATTAAAAATTTAAAATTAGATAATATTTTCATATTATTGATACTATTAAAGAAAATATTAATCAAATTGATTCAATTATAAACTTTAAAATATTTTATTTTTCTCAATTGAAAATTATTTAGATGGATTATTAATTATCTTATTTAAAAAAATTTAATACCTGTTAATTTGTTTCCTTCTGAATCAACATATATTTTTTTATTTACTTCTCTGACATCTAAATTCTCGACTTCTACATTAAAATTACTATTTTTTCCATCACTACTATTATCAATTACATTAATATCATTTTTAATAATTTTTGAATTTTTCGAATGAAAAGAGTTATCTGTATTTTCAGAACTCCTTGTAAGGAAAGATTTATCTTCATTCACTACATCTTCTGCAATCATAATTTCATTAAAATTGTTATTAATATTATTATTGTTTAATCCAAAATTTCCTATATTATAATCAGAAAAGTCAATATTAGGATTGCTATTAATTCCGTCATAATTTTGAATAAGTCTGTCAGTACTGAATATGCATTTAATGTTATCAAATTCATCTTCACTTGAAGCTGCAATGTTATTTGACAGACTATCAAGTTTTAAATTTATTGGTTCTTCATTAAATTTGTATTTAATTATCGAGCCATCAGATAATCCGAAAAATAAAGTATCAAAACAATCGAAATTTATTGAAGTAATTTTAGAGTTTTGTTTTATATTTAAAACAGAATTATTGTTAAAATACAAATTTTTAATAATTGTTAAATTTTCAGAGTTTATTAAGAAGACTCTATTATCTTCCGTAACAATGCAAATCAAGCTCCCTTCTTTAGATTTCCTATTATATTGGCTTAAACTTATATTACAGGGTGAATTAAAAATTCCAATAATTTTCCCGTTCAGAGGACTATAGTTTATTATTGCTTTTCTAAATAAATTACTTAAATACCTTTTTGAGAAATTACAATTAAACCTGATTTTATAAATTCGCTTGGATTGATATAAATTCCTACTATCTTTGTGTTTTTGTTAGAATCAACATTCAACTGATCTATGAATTTATTACTATTGGAAGAATAATTAAGGATATTGTTATTCCCCATTAAATTTTTTTTGAAGAAAATTTAAGAAATATTATTTTAATTGAATTATGAGAAAAAAACAAAATTAAATTTTTTATTCGTTTTGAATTGATTGAAAGCATTTATTACATACATCTATTTTTGTATCATTAATGCTTAGATATAATATATGTAAAATTTATAATAAAATTTTTAAAAATAATTCATCAAAAATATATTGTATATCCATTATTAAGACAAATAAGATTTATTTATTACACATTTGATTCTTTCATTTAGATGAAATGTTTGTATTTATAATTTATATTAAGCAATAATTTAAATTTTAAAATCTCCTTTATAGGAAAATGAAATATAATCCTTTTAGATTTTATTTTTAATAGAATTTAAATGCTGAAAATAAACATAGAAGAATTTTTAATGATAATATAAATATGATAATTAATTGATTCATTTTAATTAATTAAAAATTTATTTTAAATAAAAAATGGGTTATGATGATGTGAATTAAGATGAAGAATCTACTTCGAAATCTTAGTTGAAATATAAGATTTGTTTTTCAACTGTAAAGCGAAGTAATAATAAAAAAAATTTTTATATTGGGATGAAAGATGAGATTTATCTTTTGTTCAAAGGAAAAATTCACATTTCTATTGTAATTGAATATATCTGTACATTTTTATATGATTCAATTTTAGTAATCTGAACCCAAAATAAATATTTAAGACAAATTTTAATTGTAAAAGAAATGTAATTTTTATTGGATTTTAAATTTTTTTATTAAAATTTACTTTAGTTTTATATTCCTCAACTAAAATAAAAAGAAAAATATATTTCTAATGAAAGAATAATCCAATTCTATAACTTAATCTAAAAAAAGCTAAAAGATTTATATGTATAAAAATGTTATTATATTATTTAATTTAAATATGCATAATTATTGTTAAAAAATTATCTAAATATTGATTTTCAACTCATTTTTTTTCATTTAAAAATAAAATTAAATTGAAATTTCTAAAATTTAAATTTTTGACTTTTTATTCTAAGAAAGAAAATTATTTTATAAAAAATGATCTAAAATCTATACAATCAAAAATAATTAAGATTATTTCAGTTTAAATAAATGAATAAAATTTTTAGACGTTTGTTAAAAATATTATGGGAGACCACTTAATTTTTAATATTTTTTAAATAAGAAAATTAAGCATTTTCTAACCGAAAAAATTTATATATTTTTCTAATTCAGATTTCAACTATTCGCTAAGTTTGTGTTCAAAACTAATTAATTCCCTTATTTTAAGCAAATTTTTTATTGAAACATATTTTGAGACAGTTAATCCATATTGATTAAAATTGTTAATAAACAAGAAGATTAAAAATAGCTATAATTCACTCAAAATATACCAAATTTTGAATAAAAATATTAAAAATTTAATTTTTTTTTTGAATTTTAACTTTATGAAATAAAATGAAAAAATTCAATTATTATTGCCTTCTAGAGAAAAGCTAAATATTTAATAATTTTTAACTTTTTACATGGAAAAATCCATAGTATATAAATAATATAATAGAATTAATTCTGTGGTATATTATTTAATTTAATATATTAAACAATAATTGTTCTTGTTCCTTTTTAAAATTTTATTAAAAATATTGTTTTTACATGATAAAACTTAATTTTAAATAGAAAAATATATAATTTAATTTTGCGTAAAACTAATCTAAAAACTTTATTTATAGGAATATTAAAAAACAAAAATTTAATTTTTAATAAAACTCAAAATGCATGATGGAGCAATAGAATATTTGGTACAAATAACCATTATAGAAGGGCGTCATCTGGTAGCTAAGGATGATAATGGTTTATCAAACCCATTTGTGAAAATTCGCATTGGAAAATCCGCAGTTCAATCAACAGAAGTTATAATGGAATGTTTAACTCCAGTCTGGAATCAATCATTTACATTTCCAAATTTAATGCTTACTGATCAAGAATTCCAAACAGGCGAATTAATTGTTGAAATGTATTCAAAAAATCGTTTTTTTGGAAACTCTTTAATAGGAAATTATTCAATAGGCTTAAGCACTTTATATAAAAACGCAAATCACGAATATTTTAATGTTTGGTTATCATTAACAAACCCAGAATATCCTCAAGAAGTTCAAGGATATTTGCTTGTAGATTGCTTTATAATTCGAGCAGGAGATAGGCCTCCTGTGCATTCTATAAATGATAAGTTTAATCAAGATGTTGGTGAAGATGATGAAGATATTAATTTAGATGCCATGAAATTTGATGAATTGAGAGCATATCAAGAAAAAAAACAAGGCATTATAGTCCTTGGAAAGCCATCTGTCGCAAATAAAGCATTTCAATTAAGTTGTTTTATTTTTAAAGCAGAAGGTTTATGCACATTTCCTACTAAATTTGGTGAATCTAAACCATCTGCTTTTATAAGTGTTAGAACTGTTGGGTTGGTAAAAAGGACTAAAACTATAGCAAATAATTCTAATCCTGTCTATAATCAGAAATTGTTTTTTCCTTCTTATTTACCTTTTTTAAATGATAAAATTGTAATGAGGATTTGGAGTGAGAATTCAGGTAGGTCAGATGATTTTATTGCGAATATTCCTGAATTTTCAGGGCCTAATGATGTTTTTAATATTTCAAAGTTACTTTCGATGGGAGGAAGAATGGCAGCTGTTTGGATAAATTTATATTGTATTCCTCCAATTGAGAGGAATTCAAATTCTTGGTTTGGTGCTAAAAAGCATCCAAAAAATGGTACTTATTTTATGGGAAGGGTTTTAATAGCATTTTCCCTATTACCCAATCCTACACCAGTTTTAGCGACTTATCCTTGTAATATGATGAGTGTAAAAATATATTTCTGGATTTTTAATAATTTATTTGTTTTTAATATAATTAAATTATAAAAATAATTACATATTTGAAATAGGATCCTCCATCTCAATCATATAAGTTATTTGCTGATATTTATGAATTGAAATATTTGAAGAATTGCCAACTCCTCGTATGGTGTGATGTTAATATTGGCGGTAATTCTCAATGCAATAAAAAGAAAAAGATAAAGAATAATGGAGCAGTTTGGAAAAATACTGGAGAAAAAAATGAAATAAGTCTACCACAAATTCATCAGAATTTTCCTGCAGACGTTAAACAAATACCCGATATAATTATAAGCCTTTACACGTAATTTTTTAATTTTATATCTAAAATTATAGATTTTCAAATAATTTTTTAAAAGATTAGAATTTTTCAATATTAAAATTGGATAAATTTTATTAGAAAATTCAAATAGTTTTTTAATTTTTTCATAAATTTTAGAATTTAATAATTTAGAATTATATTCTTATACAATTAATTATAAATTTAAAATAGAAGTGGACCTGATTCTGGTTCTCAATGTAGAATTGGTTTTATTCGCTTAAAGGCAGAAGAGGTTTTAAAATATGATCACACACCAAGATGGGTGCATTTCAACCCAATTGATTTAAACTATGATTCACCAGGATGTTTATTAATTAATATACAATTTGTTGTGGAATCTTCAACAACTAAAAGAGTTCTAAAAGAAAAAGGCTTAGACAAAAAATTTATTCTTTATGCTCATATTATACAAGGATTTGATTTGGATCCTACAAATAAAAATAATACTACAAACGATTATTCAGTTGAAGTCTTTATGGATTCAAATAGCATTACAAATAAAAAAGATATTATTAATTTTACCAAATATGTTCCTGAAGATAAAACTAAAATAATTATGGGGGCTTTCCCATTATATAATGAAGTAATTTCAATTGATACAGATTTGGATTTGAAACTCGATTTCGCTCCAGATGTTGTAGTTCGACTATTAAATAATAATGAAGAAATTGGAAATTTTACTGTTCCAATTAGATCAATAAAGAAAAAAAATGAAAATGATTATCCCCATTATTTTAATTTTATTAAAAATAATCAAATTGTTGGAAGATTACTGGCTATGTTTTATATTACATCTAAACCTCAGAAGAAAAATAAAACTGAAAGTGATAAATTAAATGAAAGCGAAAAAAAAAGTTTATTTAAACTTTACGAGAAACTTTCTATACAAAAATCAGCAACAATAAAAGTTTATCTACATGGATTACGCAACCTTGATTTTAATTCTACTTTTCAAAACTGTAAATTTAGTGTGAAAATAGGTTCAAATTGCAATAAAGATAAAAACATAAATGTAAACCTTCTAACCTCAGAAAATTCGAAAAACGAAGACAATGATGTTAGCAAAAGTATAAAATATATCGATCCAAAATCAATTGAGCAAGTAAATGACGAACAAAAAAACAATTATATTAATATTTGTCAAGTTTTAGAATTCAAAACTTTTGTTCACGGAGACCCAAAAGGTCTTGAAACCAATGATGATGATGATGTAAATTTGACTCTATTTCCAATGATAGAATTTAAAGTAGTAAATTCAAGTTTTTTCGGCAATACTGAAAGATTTCTGATTATGAATTTGAGTGAATTTTATCCAGGATTCAGTGAAAAAACAAAATTAAAATATCAAAATATATTTGAAAATAATTTATATGTGAAAAATATTGATCAAGAGCAAAAGCTTATTAATTACAAAAACACAAAAAGAAAAAAAAAAGGTGATGAAGCTGAAAACAGAAACCTTGATGAAGAAGAGGAGATAAACGAGGAAGAAAGGCTTTTGTTCAGAAAAGAAAAACCAGTTAATAAAAATGAAAAGTCGAAGGACGATAAAAACAAAGCTGCTGCTCCAATTGAAAAAATTGTGACACAAAAAGAAATTAATGATTTTATTATTAAATACGAAAAATTTGATATTCATAAATTCCTTGATATAATCAATGAGGATTGCTTGTGTTTGAAAGAAGATAAAGATAAAGAAAGAGAAGCAAAGAGAAAAATTATAAAAAGCACTAAAAAGGAATTAGATGAGTTAAGGAAAAAAGAAGAAGTAAAAATTTTTTACAAGAAATCTATATAAAATTTATAAATTAAAATTTTTTTCAATTTTGATCTATAAGCAGATAAATTTATATTATTTTTATTAAAAAGAAGAACGTAATAAAATTTAAAAAAAAATTTTTCAATAAATCCTGTAAATATTTTATGATCAAAAGTTAAAAGACAATTAAATTTGTTTAGCTTGATCCAAAAGAAATTGAAGAACTAATAAAATTGCAAGACCAAATAAGAGAATTAAAAAAGCCTGTAATGAGTGAAAATATTTTCTACGGATTTGAAGATGTTTCTGATGATTATGATTATGGAACTGAAGTTTATAAAGACAATTTATATGAATTTCATCCTAATATTCAAATTCCTTATAAAGAGAGAAATATGTTTTACATTCCAACAGGACTCTTTGAAGAAAAATCCTTTGATATAGGTGGTTACATTAAACTTGGAAAAGAAGGTACTACTAGATTAAAATTCAATATTGAAGTTACAATCCATGATGAACAAATGAATTTAAATAATATAAATGAGAAAATTATAAATAATAATAAAAATACTTTATCTGGTAATACTAATATGATGAATATTCTCAACAATGGACAATCCTTTAATACTACTTTAACTAAGAAGCCAAAGATCTTAGAAAAGCCTGGTGAAATTGTAATTATTAAAGATGAAAAAGACAGAGAAGAATTTTTACAAGAAACACTCGAAAAGATAAATGTCTTTAATAATACTTTTGTTGATAAGATGAAAAAAGTATTTTACAATAATTCAAATAAAAAACTTGAAAATAAAGATGACGTTACAATTCAATTAAATAAATTATGCATAAGAGTTTACATTTTCCGCTGCTTAAATCTAACAGCACAAGAAAATAGTAATTCAATTGTGGATAATTTAGCAGGTTATTCTGCCTTTTGCAAAGCTAACTCCTACATCGAAGTTAAATTAGGTGATTTCAACAATACTTCAGAAGAGAAAGGAATAAAATATATAAATGATATTGGATCTTTAGTTGAAAATACATTGAATCCCAACTTTTTTAAATTTTACGAATTGGAGGCAGATTTGCCTCAAGATTGGAGACTGGAAATTTCAATAAAATCTAAAGGAACTTCATCCGAAACTCTTATTGGATCAACAGTTATTGATTTGGAAAATAGGTATTTAGGAGATATAAGAAGCAGGGAAATTTTACAATGTAAATCTCTTGAAGAAGAATACTTGAATTTATTAAAAGATCCAGATATTTCTGAGGAAAAAAAAGCAGAACTTTATAAAAGAATTTCTGATTTACAAATAAGATTAAATGATTTACAATACACAAAAATTCCAGTTGAGTTTAGGCCATTATATAAGCCCAATTCAGCTACTGCACAAGGAATTATTGAAATGCTTGTCGATATTTTACCAATGAAAAATGCAAAGCTTATGAAACCACTTAAAATTGAGCCGCCGCCTGCACAGGAGTATGAATTAAGATTGGTAATTTGGGAAACTAAAAATGTATTTGTTCCTGGAAAAGTAAATTGAATCTTAAATAGATTCATTTATATTTAACAAAAATTAATTTAATATATTTTTAAGTTTTTTATTATTACAAATTTAAAATAAATGCTTTATATTTTTTTTATCATTTTAAAATTTTTGACTTTACCTTTAGAAAACTCTTGATTTATATATAAAAGTTGCATATGATCCTGAAGGCTGGTTGAGTGAAGTAAGGATTTATTTATAACAAACTATTGTTGATGATTATTATTTTTTTTAATTTTTTAATTCAATTTAATTCAAATTAAAAAAATATTTGTAAAATTTATTATAGCCTACTATAAAAGAAACTGATACTCATCTAGGATGCAGCAGTGGACGTGGAGTTTATAACTGGCGAATGAAATTCCCAATCAAAATCCCTTGCACTTTCCCAAGATTAAATTTTAGAGTTTATGATTTTAATACTCTATCAAGTGATGAAGCTATTGGTGAATGCTATATTTCACTAAAAAGAATTTTCAAAAAATTAATGCAACAAGGAGAATTGACTTTAGATAAAAAATGGATTCCTTTAGCTAAAAAAAATGATTCTGGAGATGTCGAAGGAGAAATTTTAATTTCAATATATTTTGTGCCACAAGATCTCGCAAATCAAAATCCTGTGGGAGAAGCACAAGAAGAACCTAATAAAGATCCCAAACTTGAACGGCCTAAAGAAGGAAGAGGAATTGGAGATTTCCTTGCTGGGACCTTTTTGGATTTTTCTGGTTGGAGCTTTAATTTTGATTTATTTGGAAGCTTGAAGATTCTTGCTGTTTTAAGTACTGTACTAATGATTTTTGTGGTTTTGTTCGTTTCTCCTGGGATTTTAACAAAATAGTTATCCAAGAATTAGTTTTCTAATTTATTTTTAATAATAAAATTTTTTTAATTAATTTTAAGTTTAAATTTTGATTATAGGTTTATTAATATAATAGATTTCTAATAAATAAATCTCTAACTTAATTATATTTAAAATAAAATGTTAAAAAAATAAGACTTCTATACAAATAATTAAATGGGGATTGGGGATTGGGGAT